>Ga0316209_1000383_pt1 | contig 82464 bp, 85 predicted proteins | sample 6monopyrite_MG_FD_204945 | JGI IMG/M metagenome (GOLD analysis project Ga0316209, IMG submission 204945) | Microbial mat bacterial communities from mineral coupon in-situ incubated in ocean water Damariscotta River, Maine, United States -... | ecosystem: Environmental > Aquatic > Marine >... | reverse complement strand
CGAATACATAGAAGTTTTTTATAACCGACAACGCAGACATGCTTTTTTAAACTACATGACACCTGTAGAATACGAAGAAGAATATGCCAGCAATTAAATCGTCCGTTTTATTGGGGGAAGCTCAGAGCACCAAACAGCGGTAGTCTTTCCCCGAGAAAGATCTGCCATGGCAAAAAAATATTAATAGTGTCGAGGGGATTAAATTTCAACTCCTCCTACACCTTATTCCCAGAAATAACATATGCCATATAGACACATGTTCCTATATGTAGTCATTTATGGTTATATATAGAATTATTACTAAGTATAGACATTTCTTATATATCGCTGTTATATTTACTGGGAATAAAAAAAATACAAATAATTATTTTACAAGCTAGAGTAATTACAAATTAAATAATGGAAATAGTATGATCAACAAATATTTTTCAATTCTGACTCTCATTAGCGCAATTGCCATGATTGGTTGCAGTAGCTCCTCACCTAGCACACAAGTGTATAGCTGCACATTACCCTGCTTACAGGTAGCGCCAGCCCTTTCAACCACTTCTATTTTAAGCGCTACAGGCGGGACAATTGATGTCACCTTAAATTTCTCAGGAAATATTGCTGATATTAATCGAGTAGATATATTTTTAAGAGATATCAATTCTGGTAATAATGCTGGATTTAGTTACATATTTTCACCAACTACACAAATACTAACCGAAACCATTACAATAGCATCTGGCACACCACTAAGCAGTTATTATCCTTTCATCATTATCTACACAAACACTAACAATACAAGTAGTCAGTATTATGCCGATACTACCATATCATCTAATCAATATACTTATTACGAGATTAACAATAACAATCCTTCACAACTTATGACCAGTCCATTTACAATACCTATATTTCAGATTAACTAAAAAAATAGGATAAAAACTAATTAGTACAAGTAACAACCTTAGTCACACACTGAATTTTCAAGGTTCGCCTGCTGGCGCCTCACTTTTTGCTACAGCCCAAAAAGTATGCAAAAAGCCCGCTCGCTTTGTCCCATGTTCTCATTAAACAGCGAATGAGAATTCCCGAAAATGATTCATTGCCGCTTCGCATAGCTTATTAAGCGGTTAGTTTATTACTCTTTCCACGGGTCGTGCTGATGCGCCGTCCTGGCTTATCAGCACTTGAAATCACATCCCTGTAATTTCATCCCTCTCTGTGTATAATTTTCGGCAAGCGACAGGCTGAATTGTCGCCAGACTGGTATTAATGATGTTTTCTGATTGTTTAGCCTATTCTGTAATTTTTATTTTTTCGTTCGGCAAGATTAGACAGTTAATAGAGCCAAACTTAACTCGGCCTGACAAACTTCCTGTGCCTTGAAATATAAAAGGTGTCGGATGGACTAAAAAATGATCAATAAGTTATTAGGCTTTAATTGGTTAAAAAACAATTAAAACCTAATTGAGACTGTTGCAGTAAAACCTGAGCGATGAAGACAATAAGCAATAAAATATATCCCTGTGACTTTATTGCTGCCTTGGTAATTTTCAGCAGGCGACAGGCTAAATTGCCACAAGGCTGTAAGTAAATTATGTTTTCTGAATAACAGATAAAAGCAATGTTTATTGTTTGTAGGAGTTAGCTTTAGCTGACGATATTCGTTCGGCGTTTCGCGAGCTAAAGCTACGCTCCTACAGTCACGTTGACTTTATTGAATTACGATTATGTAAATGGACTAGTGACAAACTTCCCTGTCACTTGCCAAAAATTATTTCTACTTAGGGGAAAAATCACAGGGATGTGCCCGCATAAACTTTCTTGGGAGTGGTGATAAGCCAGGACGACGCATCGACACGAACCGGTAACGAAGCATTAAACTCACAGACTACGAAACACTAAATACTCATTCGCAGAATTTTTGGGAACCCTATTCACTTTATGATTTAAAATAACTTCATGAAAAAATACTCGCCATCGGCCATTCCTGACTCTCCGGTTGGAGGCAACACAGAGCAATTAATACAATATTAGAATCAATTGCTCTGTATTAACTTTTAGTTTTTTATAATGCTAAGGCATAACCGCTGGCGTAGTAAATACCCAATCATTATCCTTAACCGGGGTATGGCATGCCATGCATTCCAGCGCAAAGTTTTTGTCTGTTCCATAGGGCTTTTGTTCTAAGCCTACCCATCGCGCATAACCCCAGCCACCGGTTGTTTTATACTTTTCACTGTCTTTAAACATAAATTCTGCATGTACAAATTTATCTGGTGATATTGCCGTTGGCCAATGCTCTTCAGCTTTTTGTTTCCAAACCAATTTTCCCAGTACAGTGCCTTTAGGCCACGGATTAGTGTTGCCTGCTCTTGCCGCTTTAACGGCAAGCTCATTGCCCAAAATAACGCGCATAGAATTATTATCTGTTCTGTGCGACATAGATATTACTTTCCAGTCCTTATAGGCTTCGGGTAGTGTAATGCCGTTAGGTGACGGCATAATATTTGTATCGGCCAGAAGAGTTTGGCTATACGTAGCAGAAGCCAGTAATATGGTCGCTGCGGCTGTTTTAAGTTTCATTGATAAACCTTTAATATATATAATTAATGAGTACACAGCTATAACGTTTGAAAAGCGAGTTTGATTGCATGTTTATAACAATTTATAAAATAAATGTTCATATACGCTAAAAATATACAAAATTGCAATCAAACTGCTGCATTATACGTCTTAATAACTGAAGTCATAAAATAAATCCATTATGTTAAGTAAGTTACATGTTTAATAAAGCCGAGCTAAATCAGCTATATCGATATGCGCTGTCATTATCTACCCATGATGATGGGGCATATGATTTAGTGCATACGGCTATAGAACGATATTTAAAAAAAATTTCTGAACCTGTTGAAAACCCGTTGGCATATCTTAAAACAATTATCCGCAATGTGTATTTTGATATTGAAAGACGTAAAAAAATAATACCAATAATTTCAATTAATGTTGATGAAATACCCAATATTGAATCTGTAAACGATGATTCAATGGACGACATATTAATTAACCAGCAGCAAGTTCAGCAATTATTAGCGCATTTAAATACTGAAGAAAATGAATTGTTATATTTATGGGCAGTAGAGGAACATACAGTCAGTGAAATTGCAGCGATTTATGAAAAACCAAGAGGCACCATGTTATCTAAGTTGCATCGTTTAAAAAATCGTATTAGAACATCATTTAAAGAAAATGGCGATGCCACTGGAAAGTATGTAAAGGTAACAAACTATGAATAATGAAAAACAGACACTTAAACTTGCATTGAAAAAATATTATGCTGAAAAATCATTATCTAATACGCAACTCAATGCTTTACAGCAAACATTAGAACATAATAGCAGCACAGTTAAGCCTCGCAATACCAGCTTTAATAATGGCAGAACTTTTAAATGGCTTGCATCTGTGGCCGCATCATTATTATTTTTTGCAGTAATAACAAGTTATATTAAAACACCCGATTTAATTACACTGGCTTATGCCGATATTCTTAAAGATACAGAACTGAACAATGGTACTCAACCGTCTATACAACAATGGTTAAACGAAAACAACGTTACTCAAGTGCCTCAACAATACCCTGTGGAAATGAGTAAATTTTGTTTACTTGATAAATTTTTAACGGTTCATTTACGTATTGCAGGTGCCGAGCAAGGTAAAATGAATGTGTTTTTTCATCAGGGCATTTACCGCCTGAACTCGCTTAACAGGTCTGGCATGATGAATAATATGAACTGGAAACTACTCAAGGTTCGTGATGATTTAACAATAATAGTTATGTATACACAGGATATGCGCGAACAGGCAGTACAACATATCCTCCGAAAGATTTTACCTGAATTAGAGGCTTAATATAATCTCTTGAAATATAAAAGGTGTCGGATGGACTAAAAAAATGATCAATAAGTTATTAGGCTTAAATTGGTTAAAAAACAATTAAAGCCTAATTGAGACTGTTGCAGTAAAACCTGAGCGATGAAGACAATAAGCAATAAAATATATCCCTGTGACTTTATTGCTACCTTGATAATTTTCAGCAGGCGACAGGCTAAATTGCTACAAGGCTGTAAGTAAATTATGTTTTCTGAATAACAGATAAAAGCAATGTTTATTGTTTGTAGGAGTTAGCTTTAGCTGACGATATTCGTTCGGCGTTTCGCGAGCTAAAGCTACGCTCCTACAGTCACGTTGACTTTATTGAATTACGATTATGTAAATGGACTAGCGACAAACTTCCCTGTCACTTGCCAAAAATTGTTTCTACTTAGGGGAAAAATCACAGGGATGTGCCCGCATAAACTTTCTTGGGAGTGGTGATAAGCCAGGACGGCGCATCGACACGAACCGGTAACGAAGCTTTAAACTAACAGATTAACTAACACTAAATATTCATTCACAGAATTTTCGGGAACCCTCATCGCTTTTTATGAGGGCAAGTGACCAGGAACGGCATTCTTTTGCTTACTTTTCTTATGCTGCTGCAAGATAAAATAAGGCGTCAACAGGCGAACCTTATAACTTCAGTTCGAAACTATGGTTAACACTGACCAAAGGTAGTTAAATACAATACCAGTGTAATGATTTAAAATACCTCCATGAAAAAAATCCTCGTCATAGGCTACGTTTGGCCAGAACCCAACTCATCTGCTGCTGGTAGCCACATGCTATCTATTCTTCGCCTGTTCAAACAACAAAACTGGCAAGTCGAATTCGCTACCCCGGCACAAACTACAGATCACATGATCGATTTAGCTAGCGAAGGCATTAGCAGCCAAAGCGTTACGCTCAATTGCGCCAGTTTTGATAGCTACATTACAAACTACCAACCCGATATCGTAATGTTCGACCGTTTTATGATGGAAGAGCAATTTGGCTGGCGCGTAGAACAGTGTTGCCCCAATGCATTAAAGATATTAGATACCGAAGATTTACAGTGTTTACGCAATGCACGCCAGCTTGCACATAAAGCTGAACGCGAATTCAACCAAGCCGATTTATGCAGTGACCTGGCGAAACGTGAGATAGCCGCCATATTACGTTGTGATATCTCCTTGATTATCTCCAGCTTTGAAATGGCCTTATTAGTTGATACCTTTAAAGTAGATGCCAGCATATTGCATTACCTACCCTTTATGGTAGACATTGCTAAGTGCCCCACTACAACCACGGCCTATTCTGATCGGCAACATTTTATGACGATTGGAAATTTTCGCCATGCGCCTAATTGGGATATCATTTTATATCTGCAAAAAATTTGGCCGTTAATTAAAAAGCAACTACCTGATGCCGAACTGCATATCTATGGTTCTTACCCTCCTCCTAAAGCTACTGCCTTACACAATCCAAAAACAGGTTTTTTAATTAAAGGCTGGGCCGAAAATGCACTTGAAGTGATGAAACAGTCACGACTGTGTTTAGCACCCATACGTTTTGGTGCCGGTATTAAAGGAAAATTATTAGACGCAATGATTGCACAAACACCGAGTATAACAACAACGCTAGGTAGCGAAGGTATGTACGATGCAGAGCATCAACCGTGGCCCGGTGTCATTACTGACGATATAACTAAATTCGTAGAAGCTGCCGTTAATTTATATAGTAACGAATCAACATGGACTGACGCACAACAACACTCGACACCGCTGTTAAAAGCTCGATATGACAGCGAAACTTTAGGTGCTAAGCTAATCAATAAAATAACAGAAGTAGAAAAAAATGTAGAACAACATCGTTTAAACAACTTTACTGGTGCTATGCTCAAACATCATTCCATGATGAGCACTAAATACATGTCGCAGTGGATTTCTGTAAAAAACAAAAACAGCCGTACTAATTAGTTATTATTAGATGGGGTTTTAATAGTGCTTCACATCGTGTGCACTATTCGCTTAGATAAACACAGTGCAAGCTCAAAATAGCACTCTGTTGCATTATCACTGGTTTTTTTGCTCGTTACACATGTCTCAAGACATTGTAAAGCCGGGTTTCTGTAGTCCAGTGAAATAGTTGAAATCGATTTTTCTAACTCAATTCCAACTTCCTCATCAACGCCTGCATCTGATTTGTAGGCGTCCCAGAATTTTTTAGCGGCCTTTCTCAAGTCTGCACCTGGGCCATTACTAATAATTCTTGAAAATGCTTCTTCCACTAAGGCTAAATCAACCATGTATAATTCTCCGAATAAAGGATTAGAGTATAGCAAAACTAAATGCATCTCCCCGTTATTTTAGATTTAATTCAGGCCTTTTTATTATAATATTCTGACATTAACACTACATATATTAAGCTTAAATTCCTTATAATATGCACCTTAAAGCACGCTTAATCTACTCCACAACAATTACGCTATGAATCCTTTACCCAGCCTTGGTCCTCGTTTAAATGCTATCTACAAGCTAGTGGCAAAAATACAACAACAAAGCCCGTATCCGTGCATATGGGACTGCTGCTGCGACCACGGTTATTTAGGTATAAAAATACTGGGGAATGAACTGTGTGAAAAAATACTATTTGTAGATCAACTGCCGCACCTCATTGAACAACTATCGAGTAAGTTATTGGTATTCGATACAGGCAAGCACGAACTCATAACAGCTGACGCTACAGACTTAAGTTTTAATGCTGACCAACGGCATTTGGTGATAGTAGCTGGTGTGGGCGGCGATACCTCTGTTGAAATAGTTAGGGCAATTGAAAGCAAGCACCCTACTGTACAAATTGATTATATTTTTTGTCCAAGCACCAGCCAAAAATCCTTGCGCGAATATTTAGCGCATTATAATTTTGCCTTAGCGTCAGAAAGCCTGGTGTATGATAACAAACGTTATTATGAAATTTTATACGTAGAGGGAAAAACACTAGATAACAAACATCCCAAAGTGTCATTGAACAGTAACTTGTGGGACAAAGACGACCCTGATCAGCAGCGATATTTAAGAAAAATTAATGCACCTAGAGGCTCAAAAAAACCTAAACGTATTAATATATGATAATCACATACTAAAATTATCACGTGCATTTTTTGCATCTGTAAATATTTTTAAAACAGCTTCGCCATCACCTTTCTGAATAGAGTCTTTTAAGCCATCAATCTGTTTTTGATAGTTATTCATCATCGCTAAGATAGCTTCTGAATTATTTAAACAAATATCTCGCCACATAACAGGATCACTTGAAGCGATACGCGTAAAGTCTCTAAACCCACCCGCAGCGTATTTGAAAATCTCATCTACATCGTCTAAATTATTTAAACAATCAACTAAGGCAAAGGCTAACACATGGGGCAAATGACTAGTGCCCGCTAAAACCAGATCATGATGACGTGCACCCATTTCATCAACTTCTGCGCCTGCAGCTTCCCACATAGCTTTTACTTTTGCGATATCATCAGGTGAATTTTCTTCTAACGGCGTAAGAATAACGCGGCGATTTTTGTACAAAGAATCAAATGCCGCTTGTGCACCCGATTTTTCAGTACCGGCGATAGGATGCCCCGGAACAAACTGATTTATCTTTAACTCAAAGTTATTGAGCGCCGCATCAATAACCGTATGCTTTGCACTACCCGCGTCGGTAACGATCGCGTGCTTTTTTAAGTGCGGTTCTATTTTTGCAAACACAGTACCCATTGCACCAATGGGCACAGAAATAAATATCATATCTGCATGGCTTACGGCTTTAGCATAATCTGTTTCGTAGCTATCAATAATGCCAAGTCTTTTCGCCGTTTCTAAATTTTCAACACTACGACCCAAACCCGTTACATGTTCTACATAACCCGCTTTTTTTAATGCCATGGCAAGTGAACCACCAATTAAGCCCACGCCTATTACACATAAATGCTTAATCATCTTTATTCGCCTTTAAGCACTTTTTTTAATGCGCTTAGTGCGCGGGTATTTTGTTTCTCAGTACCCACAGTGATACGTAGATGATTAGGGAGTTGGTAATTAGCCACAGGTCTGACAATAACACCTTCATGCAATAAAGCATCGTAAATGGGCATAGCATCTTGTTTAATATCTACAGTAATAAAATTACCAATAGACGGTATATTGGTTAAACCTAGCTTAGTAAAACCTTTTGTTAATTGCTTAAGTCCATGGTTATTTAAATTCACGCTATCACTTACATGTTGCGTGTCACTCAGTGAAGCGAGTGCGGCTTCCTGTGCAATTAGATTTGCATTAAATGGTTGGCGTACACGATTTAATAAATCTGCAACATCTGCATGCGAAACTGAATAACCTATACGTAAACCTGCCAAACCATACATCTTTGAAAATGTGCGTGTCACAATTAAGTTATCAAACTGCTTTAGCAAGGCGTTACTATCTGGTTTTAAGGCATCTGGCATATATTCGTAATAGGCTTCATCTAACACAACAATTACGCTTTCAGGTACTTTATTTAAAAATGCCGTTAATGCATCAATACCTAACCATGTGCCAGTTGGATTATTTGGGTTCGCTATAAAAACAATGCGCGTTGAGTCATTTATTGCATTATAGATAGCTTCTAAATCATGTCCATAGGGCATCGTTGGATGATCAGTGGGGTACGCAGTAGCCACATTTGCTTTAGCACCAATTGCCTGCGTAATAATGGGATAAACCGCAAACGCATACTGTGAAAAAACAGTAGAATGTTCTGCCGTTAAAAAGGCACGCGCAATTAATTCCAATACATCGTTAGAGCCATTGCCCAGGGTTATTGAATCGACAGCTGTATTATGTTTTTTAGCCAGTGCTTGCGATAATTTAAAACCAGCGCCATCCGGGTATAAGTTAACCTCGCCCACAACTAATTTTGCTGCCTCAAGTGCTTTTGGACTTGGCCCTAGTGGATTTTCATTAGAGGCTAATTTTATAGAGTTAGTAATGCCCAGTTCACGCTCCAATTCATCTATTGGCTTACCAGGTAAATACGGTTTCAATTGCTGAACACCAGGTGCTGCAAGCGCTAAAAATTTATTATTCATAATGGCTTACTTAAGCACAGCTTTAGGGTATGAACCTAAAATACGGATCATTGCAGTTTCGTGTTCAATTTCAGCAAGAGCTTCAGCAAGTTTTGCATCATCCTTATGACCTTCTATGTCAATAAAGAACACATATTCCCACACGCCTTTACGCGATGGACGAGACTCTATCTTACTCATACCAATGCCACGTTTAGCTAACGGTTTAAGCAAATGATGCAAGGCACCCGCTTTATTTCCAGTCGTTACTAATAGTGATGTTCTATCATTGCCACTTGCTGGGACCTGATTTTTACCAATGATAATAAAACGCGTTGTGTTATTGGGTTCGTCTTCTATCTCTGAGCTTAAGATAGGCACTTCATATATTTCCGCTGCTATTTTTCCTGCAATAGCGGCCGCTCCCTTCTCTTCTTTGGCTATGCGTACAGCTTCTGCATTACTGCGTACGGCGTAATGTTCTGCATTGGGTAAGTTTGCATCTAGCCAACGGCGACATTGCGCCAATGATTGCTGATGCGAATACACCTTCGTGACATTTTTTAACTCAGTTTCATTACTGATTAAATTATGCTGAATGCGTAAATCAACTTCACCGCAAATATTTAAAGATGAGTTAATTAACAAATCCAGTGTATGTGAAATTACACCCTCAGTTGAGTTTTCAATAGGTGCCACACCAAAGTGCGCCTCGCCTACTTCTACAGCTCGGAAGATATCTTCAATGTTATCTACAGCATGTTGATCAATCGACGCACCAAAATGCTTATTGGCAGCAGCATGATTATAAGTACCTGCCGGACCTAGAAATGCAACCTTAATCGGTTTTTCTAGTGCCAGACAGGATGACATAATTTCACGAAACAAATGCGCCATCGCATCATCACCCAATGGGCCTTTATTTCGTTTTTTAATTTCCATTAAAACCTGCGCTTCTCGTTCAGGGCGATAGAAGTGCTCAGTTTCTCCAGCGTTTATTTTAATTTCAGCAACTTGTTGTGCACATTCTGCACGCTGATTAATAAGCATTTGAATTTGCTTATCAATTGCGTCTATTTTATCTCTTATACCAAGAAGCTTATTTTGTTCACTCATACTAAGCCGGAAACCTTTATTTAAAAATTAAATCGACCTGACAGACAACACACCTTCAATACTGGATATTTTATCTAGTGTTGCGGCATCAGGCTGACTTTCGATATCTATTAATGTATAAGCTAAATTACCACGTGATTCGTTTGCCATGTGGGCAATGTTAACTTTTGACTCACCTAACTGGTGTGAAATTTTTGCCAACATGTCTGGCTGATTTGTGTTTGCTATAGCAAGACGGTAATCGCAACGCCTTGCTAATTTAATGTTTGGGAAATTTACAGAATTTCTTACATTGCCATTTTGTAAAAAATCTTTAAGTTGATCAGCAATCATCACTGCACAGTTATCTTCAGCCTCTGCTGTTGATGCACCTAAATGCGGCAATGCAACAACACGTTCATTACCTTGCAACTCGGTTGTTGGGAAATCGCATACATATGCACTGATTTTACCTGCATTGATGGCCGCCAATACATCCGTATCATTTACTATTCCATCACGAGCAAAGTTCAAAATAACCGCACCGTCTTTCATCTTCGCTATGCTTTGCGCATTTAGCATGTTCTTAGTCGCATCAATTAATGGCACATGAAAGCTTACAAAATCTGCTTCTCTAAATAGTTCTTCTGCGCTATCCATTTGTTTTACATTAGCGGACAACTGCCAGGCATGCTGCACTGTAATAGTTGGATCAAAACCAATTACATTCATACCTAAAGCATCTGCAACATTTGCGACTTGTGCGCCAATAGCACCCAGGCCAATAACACCTAATGTTTTACCCGGTAATTCATAACCCGCATATTTCTTTTTACCGGCTTCTACTGCTTTCATGACTTCTTCATTTGACCCCTTTAATTCGTTGGAATACTTCCACGCTGGAATCAAATTACGACAGGCGATTAACATGCCCGCAATCACTAATTCTTTTACTGCATTGGCATTTGCGCCCGGCGCATTAAAAACAACAATGCCACGTTCTGACATTTTGTCGACGGGTATATTATTTACGCCAGCACCAGCACGGCCTACTGCTTTTACCGAACTTGCCACAGGCACACCGTGCATTTTAAATGAACGCAGCATAATAGCGTCTGGTTCACTTACATCTTCACCTACTTGGTAGCCCTCAGATATAAGACGATTTAAACCTAAAGATGAAATAGCATTATATGTTTTTATTTTAAACATTTTTATTCTGACTCGCTTTAACAATGTTAGCTAGAAAACTATTCCTGGTACTACAGAAACAACAAAGCGCAGGAATATTAAGATTCAAAAGTAGCTATACTACTAACTACTTCATCAGTAAGTTTATATTTATGATTAACCGTTTTTCTTTTCAAACTCTTGCATAAAGTCGATAAGTGCATCCACACCGGCTTCTGGCATCGCATTGTAAATACTTGCACGCATACCACCCACTGAACGATGTCCTTTTAGTGTATATAAACCAACTTCAGCTGCTTCTTTTAAAAATACAGAATCCAGCTCAGCATCTGCAAGAATAAATGGCACATTCATTAGTGAACGACATTCAATATCTACGGGGTTAGAGTAAAAAGAAGATTCGTCTATGGCAGCATATAACTTACCAGCCTTACGACGATTAGTTTCTTCAATTGCTGAGATGCCACCATTTTGCTTAATCCAGTCAAATACCAGACCAGCGATATACCAGCTATAAGTGGCTGGGGTGTTATACATGGAATCGTTATCAGCATGAATTTTGTAATCTAGCATAGCAGGCATACCCGCCATTGGATTACCGATTAAGTCTTCACGCACAATAACAATAACTAAACCTGCACAGCCAATATTTTTTTGTGCGCCAGCATAAATAATTCCATATTTACTTACATCAATTTCTTTTGACATGATGCTAGATGACATATCAGCAACTAATGGCATGCTTACATCGGGCACAAAGGGAAATTCAACACCTACAATGGTTTCATTAGGCGTGTAGTGCAGGTATGCCGCATCTTCACGCACGTTCCACGTTGCTTGTGCTGGCACCGTCATGAACTTGCTGTCTTCTGAACTGGCCGCAATATTAATATCACCAAAACGCTGGGCTTCCTGAATAGCTTTTTTGCCCCACTGACCAGTAAGAACATAATCCGCTTTGCTATTAGTACCCATTAAGTTTATAGGCACCGCTGCAAATTGTGAGCTTGCGCCACCTTGTAAAAATAACACTTTATAATTAGAGGGAATGTTCATTATTTCACGCAGATCGGCCTCGGCTTTTTCTGCAATTGAAACATATGCTTTACCGCGGTGAGACATTTCCATAACCGACATGCCAGTGCCCTGCCAGTCCATCATTTCTTCTTGTGCCTGTTTTAAAACAGCTTCAGGAAGTGTTGCTGGTCCTGCACTAAAGTTAAAAACTCTACTCATTGTCCCACCCTAATTATTTTAAAATTTTTGTCTATTAAATTATGTTATTGAAATTACTCTTCAGTGTCAGCTTCTACATCTATATCACTATCTTCACCGTTTATAGATGCTACTCGCTCAATTTCTACTAACTTTTCATCTTCTGCCAGGCGAATTAATCGAACGCCCTGTGTGTTTCTGCCCATCACGCGAACTTCTTCTACGCTGGTTCTAATTAAAGTACCGGCATCAGAAATCATCATAAACTGATCTTGATCAGTTACCTGAACAGCGCCTACAACAGCACCATTTCGTTCTGAAGACTGAATAGAAATAACACCCTGGCCACCTCGGCCCTTACAGGGATAATCTGTAGAAGCCGTACGCTTGCCGTAACCATTTTCGGTTGCGGTTAATATCGCGGCTTCGTCATCAACTATGATTAAGCTGATCAGTTTCTGATTTTCCGTCATCTTAATACCGCGAACACCGGCAGCTGTTCTGCCCATGGCACGCACAGCTGATTCATTAAAGCGTATCGCTTTGCCTGAATTGGCCATTAACATGATGTCTTTTTCACCATCGGTTAATGCCACATCAACCAGTACATCGTCACCGCGTAAATCTAGCGCGATAATACCGCCAGCACGCTGGTTAGAAAATGCGGTTAATGGTGTTTTCTTAACGGTACCGGAGCTGGTCGCCATAAAGATAAAGTGTTTTTCATCATATTCACGAATCGGCAGCACGGCATTAATGCGCTCGCCAGCTTCTAGCGGTAATAAATTAACCAGGGGCTTACCGCGTGAACCACGGCTAGCCACTGGCAATTGGTAAACTTTAATCCAGTACGCCTTACCTTTACTTGAGAAGCATAATAATGTGTCGTGGGTATTCGCCACAAACAACTTATCAATGAAGTCTGCCTCTTTCATGCGCGTTGCAGACTTACCTTTACCACCACGTTTCTGAGTAGAGTATTCAGTCAGCGGCTGTGACTTGGCATAACCCTCATGTGAGAATGTCACTAACATATCTTCTTCGGTAATCAGGTCTTCCATGCTGAGATCAAGTTGCGATTCGATGATTTCTGAGCGACGCTCATCACCGAAGTCTTCTTTCACTTGTTCTAGCTCTTCACGAATCACTTCCATCAAGCGATCCGGGCTTGCCAGTATCTCTATTAAAGCTTTAATAGCACCCAGTATCTCACTGAATTCATTAATTATTTTATCTTGCTCTAAGCCTGTTAAACGGTGCAGTCTTAATTCAAGAATGGCTTGTGCCTGAGCTTCAGAGAGATAGTAACCATCCTCACACATGCCAAAGTTGCTTTGCAAAAACTCAGGGCGTGAGGCTTCTGCACCTGAACGACTTAGCATGTCTGACACCATACCCGGTGCCCAGGCTCGGCTAATTAAACCGGCTTTCGCTTCTGCTGAATTTTTAGATTGTTTGATCAGTGCAATGACTTCATCGATATTAGCCAGCGCAATTGCCAGGCCTTCCAATACATGCGCGCGCTCACGTGCTTTGCGTAACTCATAAATAGTACGACGGGTAACTACCTCACGGCGGTGTCGTACAAAGGCTTCAATAATTTGCTTAAGGTTTAACAGCTTTGGCTGGCCATCAACCAGTGCCACCATATTGATACCAAACACGGTTTGCATGGATGTTTGCTTAAACAGGTTGTTTAACAACACTTCAGCCACATCACCACGGCGCACTTCTATAACAATGCGAATTTCACTGGTTGATTCATCACGAATCTCAGTGATACCTTCGATTTTCTTTTCTTTTACCAGCTCAGCAATGCGCTCGATTAAACGTGCTTTATTCACCTGGTATGGCAGCTCTTCAACAATAATTTTTTGTTTGCCGTTGTCCGCTGTTTCAATGCGTGCACGTGAACGCATAAACATACGACCACGACCAGTGCGATACGCCTCACGAATACCCTTGGTACCGTTAATAATGGCGGATGTGGGTAAATCTGGTGCGGGGATGTAATCCATCAAGCCTTCAATATCCAGCTCGGGGTTTTCGATTAATGCAATACAGGCATTAATAACTTCATTGATGTTATGTGGCGGAATGTTCGTCGCCATACCCACCGCAATGCCCGCAGAACCGTTGACCAGTAACGTCGGTATGCGCGTAGGCATTACCGTAGGTTCGCTCTCAGAGCCATCATAGTTTTCTGCGAAGTCGACGGTTTCTTTGTCTAAATCAGCCAGAATTTGATGAGCGATTTTATCCATGCGCACTTCGGTGTAACGCATCGCCGCAGGGGAGTCGCCATCAACCGAACCAAAGTTACCCTGACCATCGACCAGCATGTAACGCATCGAGAATGGCTGAGCCATCCGTACAATGGTGTCATACACGGCTGTATCACCATGCGGATGATATTTACCGATGACATCACCGACTACACGGGCCGATTTTTTGTAGGGCTTGTTCCAGTCATTACCCAGTACACTCATGGCGTAAAGTACGCGGCGGTGAACCGGCTTTAAACCGTCTCGAACATCGGGAAGTGCTCTACCAACAATTACGCTCATCGCGTAATCAAGGTAAGACTGACGCATTTCATCTTCTAAATTGACAGGTACAATTTCTTTGGCAAAATCAGCCATAAGGTCTCTTTTTATCCGTTGATTTAGTGCATTTTCAGCAGGCTTTACGCCCGTATAGATCACACATCTATAAAGCGGGAAATATTACCATAAATCAGTGACTAACGGGAACCTGAATAGACTTTTAAAAGGAATGAGAAGTGGTTAAATTTTGATCAATTTATATGCTTGATTTTAATCAAAATTAGCCAATAGTGACTTTCAATGATAAAACAGGGCTTAGACCGTTAGCGCAGTCACCAACTGCGTAAAGCCGTGTTTTTGGCGAAGGCAGTATTTTAGCCATTTAGCCAAAAAGCGATTGAGTATCCATTTTTGTTTTAGCGCATCTGACGGCAAGTTATCCAGTAACAAACGCCCGTGATGAAGCTTGCCTGCCATCACTTCTGCCAGGCCTGCATCATGGTAAATGCGTATTTTTAAATTGGGTTCCATACGTAATTCACTGTCTTCATCAAAATAATAACTCAACAATAAAGTCGTGGTGAACTTACTGCGCTGCTGAATTTTTAAATGCAAATCCAGATGCCCGGCTGATTTTGAAACAGCGCTATCTTCGATGGATTGTAAATCAGGGATTAGCTTCCGCAGCTTAATATAATTTTCTTCATACATGTCCATTAAGCTCACAAAGTCTTTAGGCAACACATCTTCACAACCATATTGGCTGGTTTTGCGTGTGCAGTATAACAATTGTTGCTGGTTTGCTTTTTGACTCATGAGTTGATTGTATCATGTGACTGCGGATTAATACCCTGCACTTTTATACGCACGCGCAAACGCCTGAAGCTTTCCGCATCAACACTATCTTTGAATAGCAATATGCTTTGCCGTTTACCATTTTCAAGTTTGAAATTTAATACGGCACAGACCGATGTAATCACACTGCTATCACAAAGTTCAGCCATTGAGCGCAGATTGTGTTGTGTAATTAACCAGCTATTATGCTCTTGCCAAAGCAATTCATATGCCTGGTTATTTGAGAATGCACTATACGTTGTATACATTAAAAAAATATAAAGAAAAACACTAATAACACTAAATTTCACATTAATTATATAAATAGCAAGGGAAGTAAGTGCGAGCATCGCAAGCACTAAATTGCGATATGTTTTTGAGAAAACTACTTTAAGCAGTAATGGACTGGCGTATTGTCTGGACAAGTTCTGATACGTTATTATCGGACGATTGCATATGACCCAGGAATAAATCGAATAAAAGCTGATCGGGGTAATCTAGCATTTGATCCAGCGTATTTTTTTGCTGAACAGTTAATTTTTCATATGACTTATCTAAAAAGCCATTCAATAAAATATCTAATTCCAGCATCCCTCGGCGACATCGCCAGCGTAAACTGGAATCGACTTCATCGGGCATTTTAGTGTCTATTACGGCTGACATAACTATAGTGATTTTTTAACCATCATTTTTTTAATTTCACCAATCGCCTTCGTCGGGTTTAATCCCTTAGGACAAACCTGAACGCAATTCATAATCGTATGGCAGCGGAATAATTTAAATGGATCATCCAGCGCCGCTAAACGCTCTTCCGTTGCCTGATCTCGTGAGTCGGTTATAAAACGTGCTGCCTGCAATAATGCTGCTGGCCCTAAAAATTTATCCGGGTTCCACCAAAACGATGGACAGGATGTTGTGCAGCAACCACACAGAATACATTCATAGGTTCCATCTAATTTTTCACGTTGCTCTGGTGTTTGCTCTAGTTCTACTTCGGGCAATGGATCTTTAAGCGTCAGGTAAGGTTTTACATCACGATACTGTTTATAAAACTGATCCATATCCACGATCAAATCTCGGATAACCGGCAAGCGTGGCATCGGTCGAATTTCTACCGGCTCTTTTAAACTGGAGACAGGCGTTATACAGGCCAGGCCATTAGTACCATTAATGTTCATACCATCAGATCCACACACACCTTCTCGGCATGAGCGCCTAAAACCAAGCGTGGGGTCTGATTCTTTAATTAATAACAGCGCATCCAGCAACATCATATCCGCAGACATATCATCTAACTGATAATCTTGCATGTACGGTTCTTTATCTGTTTCTGGATTAAATCGATAAATGCGAAATCGCATAATTACACCTTAATAATAAAATTAGTACACACGTGGTTTGGGAGGGAAGCTGGCTACCGACATAGGTTTGGTTCTTACGGGTTTATAGTCGAGCTTACGGCCTTCTCTGGAATACAATGTATGCTTCATCCAGTTCATGTCATCACGTTCGGTATGATCAATACGCGAATGCGCACCTCTACTTTCATGACGCGCCGCCGCCGAATAAACCGTCGCTAAGGCAACATCAATTAAGTTTTCTAATTCCAGGGCCTCAACACGCGCCGTATTAAACGTGCCTGAATGATCACTAATTTTGGCATTTTTAAAACGCTCTGCAATTTTAGAGACTTCTTTTACACCGTTATCTAAAACATCCTGGGTTCTAAACACACCACAGTTATCTTCCATCGCGGTTTGCAAGTCACGACGAATAGCATCAATCGATTCACCTTCTCCAGTATCATCCCAGCGATGCAATCTTTCGTAGGCCTGTTGAATACTGCTTTCATCTAACGCTTTGTGATAACGATGTTCTTTTAAATATTCTATAATGTCATTTGCCGCTGAGCGACCAAACACTAAAATATCTAATAAAGAATTACCGCCTAAACGATTAGCACCGTGTACAGATACACAGGCGCACTCACCTGCTGCATACAAACCGGTAACCGGCTCTTCCGGCGTATCTTTAACCGGCACAACAACCTGCCCCTTACGGTTGGTTGGGATACCGCCCATGGTGTAATGCGCCGTTGGGTAAACGGGTATTGCCTGCGTAGCCGGATCAATCCCGAGGAAGGTAATAGAGGTTTGTCGAATACCCGGTAAGCGCGATTGTAAAACATCTTCTGGTAGATGATCCAGTTTTAACATCACATGATCTTTTTTCGGGCCACAACCGCGACCCTCTTTTACCTCGGTGTATATAGAACGGCTCACCACATCGCGCGAAGCTAAATCTTTTGCGGTTGGTGCATAGCGTTCCATAAAACGCTCGCCTTTTCCATTCACCAAATAACCGCCCTCACCGCGCGCACCTTCGGTAATTAACATACCGCGACCCGCGATACCGGTTGGATGAAACTGGAAAAATTCCATATCTTGTAGAGGTACACCCGCACGTAATGCCATACCCATACCGTCACCCGTATTAATTAGCGCATTGGTTGTGGTTTTATATAATTGCCCTGCACCACCGGTGGCTAATAAAGTGGTTTTGGCTTCAATAATTAATTCTTCACCGGTGTGAATATTAAATACAAAGGCACCGAGTATATTGCCATCACTGTCTTTTAATAAATCGACTGCAAAGTATTCATCAAAAAAATGCGTTTTTGCGCGAATGTTTTGCTGATACAAACTATGCAAAATTGCATGGCCTGTTCTATCCGCAGCAGCACACGTTCTAGCGGCTTGTTCACCACCAAAATTTTGAGATTGACCACCGAAAGGACGCTGATAAATTTTTCCATTGTCCAGGCGCGAAAATGGCACGCCAAAATGTTCCATTTCATAGACCGCTTTAGGTGCGGCGCGACACATATATTCAATGGCATCCTGATCACCCAAATAATCACTGCCCTTAACCGTATCGAACATATGCCAATGCCAGTTATCGGGCAATACATTGGCCAGAGCGGCATTCATACCACCCTGTGCTGCAACGGTGTGTGAGCGTGTTGGAAACACTTTGGATACCACCGCAACGGAAGCATCCGCCTCGGCCAGTTGTAAGGCACCTCTTAAACCACCGCCACCGGCACCGATAATTAAAGCATCAAATCGTCTTCTTGGAATGTCATCTATATTCATTTAATTGCAACCATAAACAATGCTTTAAATCCCCATAAGGCACTGCCTAAAATAACGCAGCCGACGATGCTTAAAATCACCAAGCGGCTCACCACATTAGGCACATAATCTAATACTATATCTCTAACACCAATCCATGCATGCCACAGCACCGCGATTAAAAATAAACCCAGTGCGATATTGTTAAAAGGTGCCGCCACCCATAAAGACCAATCTTGCGCATTAATGGGATTATTGATAAATAGTAAAGCGCTAAAATAAATAATGTACAGGGCGATATAAACGGCGCTGACGCGTTGAATTATCCACGGCCGTAGCCCCTGTAAACCGGGTGAACTCATAGGAAAACCCCCATGACTAATATCACAAAAACAATGGCTTCAATAACAAAAACCAGCCATGCAAATAATATTGCCTGACGCTTTTCTAAGCCAATATCAAAATCAGTGAGCAAGAAACGTATTCCGGCAATCAGGTGATGAGCAATTGACCACAACAAAACTAATGACACTAACTGTATAAACGGGTGCTGCAAAACATCTACCACCTGATTAAAACCAGCTTCACCTTGCAGTGAGATATCAAACAGGTAAACAGAAAACGGGATAGACAAGAACATCAACAAGCCGCTGATACGATGAAATATTGAAACAAAGCCCGTGACGGGTAAACGAATTTTAATTAAATTGAGGAAAAAGGGTCTATTGTCAGAAACAGCCATTATTCATTTTCCCTTAAGGTTGATATTATGTATTTGTTATTATTCATAAACATTGTAGTGGATTTAATTCCATCTGCATTAAAAACTTAAGAAAAATCCACAAGATATGTGTGTGACACAGCCATACAATTTCGCTTACTATAATAAGCAATGTACTCTGCTCAAATTAACAGGTAACCCTATGAAACCCGAATGGCTAGAATTTCTTAAAAACGCTGGTGCTGAAATTGAAAATAATAAAGTCACAAGCTTTGGTAATTTGAACCGTGAACTACGCGTGATACACACAGGCCTTGTAATTTGTGACCTAAGCCATCAGGGCTTAATTTCTGTCGATGGTGAAGATGCCGCAGATTTTTTGCAGGGACAACTGACTAATGATGTACGCAGCGTGAGCCAACAACATAGCCAGCTCAGCGCCTACTGTACACACAAGGGCCGCATGCTGGCAAACTTCCGCGTATTTAAACGCGATAATAGCTTTTATCTTCGCTTACCCCTCTCCCTGCTCGAGCCAACTTTAAAACGAATTAGTATGTTTATACTGATGTCTAAAGTCAGCATTAAAGATAGCAGCAATGCACTGGTGAGATTGGGTGTTTCTGGGCCAACAGCCGATGAACAGCTTAATAGCTTAATCTCTAAGCTCCCCAAAAAAGTAGATGATGCAGTTCAGGCTAATGGTTACAGCGTAATTAAGGTTGCCGGCGCTCATCCTCGCTATGAAATTTATGGTGAATTAGCCCCTATGCAAAAACTCTGGGATAACCTTGATGTACATGCAGCACCCGTCGGTGCAGGCGCATGGGAGATGCTCGACATTCAAGCCGGTATACCGACTATATACCCTGAAACCTCAGAAGCCTTTGTGCCACAAATGACTAACATGCAGGTCATCAATGGCGTTAGCTTCCAGAAAGGCTGCTACACAGGGCAAGAGGTTGTTGCTCGCATGCAATACCTGGGCAAACTTAAACGCCGTATGTTCCGCGTCAAAATTGATACCAATGACACGGTAAACCCTGGTGATAAATTATTCAGCACTGATAGCTCTTCGGCACAAGGTGCAGGACAAATCGTTAGTGCACAGCAAGATCCAGAAGGGGGATACAGCGCACTCGCCGTCGTTAATATTTCGGATACGGAATCTGGGTATTTACAATTACATGATGAAAATGGCCCAGGCGTTTCTGTTGAAGACTTACCTTATGCTATTGAAGAAAAGAGCTAATAAGTAGCGGATAACCGCAAATTATCAGCTATTACTGATACCTCTTAAAAACGCACGATTTGGGCTGTGCAATTTTCTTCTCATTGTACAAGCCAAAACCCTACCTTTATATTGTGTTTTTAACTACACTCATAATAAATTTCCACTAAAATATTTCATGAGCACTCAAATACAACTAAATGCACTCCAAGTACTTCAGCAGATAAATACAGCGGTTGAAACTGACCAGATAAAACTGCCCACATTACCCGAAGTTGCGCTTAAAATTCGCACCGCTGTAGAAAAAGGCGACCACTCGGCTGTAGAAATTGCTGAGTTACTGGCTCAAGATACGGCTCTATCGGCTCGCCTGTTGCAGCTGGCTAACAGCCCGCTTTACCGCTCACGCACTGAAATAGACAGCCTACAGATGGCCATTACTCGCCTGGGCGTACGCATTGTGAAAGAGCTGGTTATTATGCTCGCAATCAAACAGGCATTTACACCATCCAATAAAGCCCTTAGTGAACAATTTAAACAGGTTTGGCAAACCAGTGTTGACGTTGCCTCTGCCTGCCGAGTGCTTGCCAGAGCGCAGCCTGAATTAGATGTTGAACATGCCGTTTTAGCGGGCTTAATACATAACATTGGCACTTTACCCATCATTGAATTAGCCAGCCATGAACCGACACTAATACCCGATATACAAGCTTTAAACGAAATCACCAGGGAGATTCAAACAGCCGTAGGTAATAAAATGCTGAGTTTCTGGAATTTCCCACAATCATTGGTTAATGTGGCCGCTCAGTGGAATAATTTTAGCCGTGTACATAACGCTGGTATCGATTATGTTGACCTGGTACAAGCGGCTATTTTACATACGCAGCATGCACCTGAATACGCGCCTGAAAATTGGTCGGACATACCCGCTGTTAATAAACTGGGTTTAGACCCTACAATACGCACATTTAATGAAACCATGCAAACGCAGCTTAGCGAAACGCGTGAAAGCCTGATGCAGTTATAAACTAAAAATAGATAAACAATGAAACATATACAAGACAAGATTGAAGATTTTTTAGCCGAAGTAAAAGATGCAGTCACAACAGAAAAACTACTCCTGCCCTCACTGCCTGACGTTGCCTTAAAAATTAAAACTGAATGTGAAAAAGAAGATTCATCCGCACAAATAATTGCAGATGCCATTAGTCAGGACCCGGCGATGTCTGTGCGTTTGCTGCAGGTTGCTAACAGCTCTTTATATCGCACACGCAATAGTGCAGACAATATTCAAGCCGCTATCACAAAACTAGGCCTAAACCTGGTTCGTGACTTAATTATGAGTTTATCCATGAAGCAATTGTATAGAGCCAGCAATGATGTTATTGCGGAACGATTTAATGAACTTTGGATGGCCAGTACAAAAACAGCGTCTATTGCACGCTTGCTTGCGATGAAAATTGACCACCTGGATGCTGAACAAGCTATGTTAGCCGGCTTAATTCATAATATAGGTGCACTTCCCATCATTCTTATGGCGGAAGATGACGACGATTTATTTGATAACACAGAAGCCTTGTGCAAAGTCGTGAATAAAATGCAGGGTGAAGTCGGTGCTTACATATTTCGCAATTGGCACTTTCCTGGCTATATGGCCGAAGTGGCCAGTGACTGCTACTCTTTCCGGCGAAATCATTCTGGTCCTGCTGACTACGTTGATGTGGTTCAGGCCGCACTGATTCAAGGCAGTATTTACACAGGTTTAGAATGCCCTGAAGACTGGTCAACTGTGTCTGCATTTGAGCGTCTGGGCATAGACACTGACACTCACATGCTGGATATTGAAGAAAATATGCTAATTTTTGAAGAAACCGACTCACTCTTTAAATAAAGTTCTATACTCATTCGATAACTAACTAATTTAAATAACAATTTAAGCTTCAACGGGAACCATATGACTGAAAAAGCAGAGCAATTTTTTAATGAACTTAAATCTGCCGTTGAATCAGACCAGCTCATTTTGCCCACGCTGCCTGAAGTTGCATTAAAAATTCGTGAAGCGGTAGAAAGCGAAAATACATCTGCACAACAGGTGGCTGAAACCTTAACGCAGGATGCCTCACTATCTGCCCGCCTGATTCAAGTTTCCAACAGTCCTTTATATCGATCAAGAACCCCCATTGAAGACCTTCAAATGGCGGTCACTCGCCTTGGTATTCGCATGGTACGAGATCTGGTTATTAGCCTTGCAATGAAACAAATTTACCAGGCAACCTCCGATGTACTGGATGAACACTTCCGTCGTATATGGAATACCTCGGTTGAAGTTGCCGCTATCTGCCGCATGCTGGCAACCACCGTACCCGGCATTAATCCCGAACAGGCTTTACTCGCCGGTTTAATTCATAACATTGGTGCCTTACCGATACTGGTTATGGCCGAAGATGATAATGAACTATTTAATGATGGTGAGGCACTTGGACAGGTAATTACCGAATTACAGGGCCGTGTGGGTATTTTAATTTTAGAGACCTGGAACTTCGGTGATGCGATGATTGATGTGGTAAAAAATGCACATAACTTTAGTTATGACCATGAAGGTGGCGCAAATCTGGTCGATTTAGTTCAAATTGCACTGCTTCAAGGTGGCCATATAGAAACCGATATTGATTGGGACAATGTACCTGCTTTTGCCAAGCTTGGAATGGATACAGAAGTCAATATAGTTGACATTGAAGAGAATAAGGAAATCATAGAAAGCACTAAACAGTCATTAATGGCTTAGCAATAATTGGTATGTAGATGCTTGTGTACAGGCCCCATCACTATATAAGTATGCAATTAAATAAGTAAGTTATTATTTAATTGCGTATAATAATGCGCGTTTCCCCCAGCACATTGATATATATAGAGAATTGTATGAATAAAAAAATCAGTCTTGGCCTGTTCACCTGCTTAACCGCTTCATCTACTGCATATGCAACTAACGGCTACCAACTTACCGGTATTGGCGCTTACCAAAAAGGCATGGCTGGAGCAGTAACCGCAAAACCAGGCTCGGCGATGAGTGCCATTAGCAACCCTGCTGGTATGGCCCGCGCTGGTAAGCGTGCTGATTTTAGTCTTGAAATGTTTATGCCTGAGCGCTTTGTTGATTTCACCGCGTCTGGCGGTGAGAAAAACACATCCAAAGCAGAGCAATATGGTGTACCTGCATTAGGCTGGACGGCCCCCATTGATGACGATTCTGAGGTATATTTTGGTGGCGGTATTTACGGTACCTCAGGCCTGGGGACTGATTACCCACTAACTCTGCTATCACCAGAACAAATATCAGGCCCGTATTCGCCAGCGCCAGCGATTTACTTTGAAGGTTACTCTGCTATTCAGTTCTGGCAAATGGCCCCAACGATTGCCTGGAACCAAAATAAAAATTTAACCTTTGGTGTTTCCCTAAACCTCGACTATCAATCGGTGTCTTTTCGTCAGGCATTCCTTATGGATGGCGATGGCACAGATACTGCTGATGGCGTAGCCGACCAAGGCACACTGGTAAATTTTGATTTAAGTCGAACAGCACAGGCATTTGGTTTTGGCCTAAGTTTTGGCGTTCTCTATGATGTTAATGAAGACTTAACGATTGGCGCAACGTATAAAAGTAAGCAAAATTTCAGCGATCTGCAATACCAGTTATCGTATGGCGACATTCAAGATGTATCTGGCCAGGGCCGTTTACCCATCAGTGGTGGCTGTGATGCGGGCGGTGGTATGAAAATATGCCCAGCTGGCACATATACGCTTAACTTAGATTTTCCTGCCATGTACACTTTAGGCCTGGCTTATCAGATAAATAAATCCACCAGTGTTTCAATAGATGTAAAACAAATTGAATGGTCTAGCACACTTAAATCACTTGATATAATTGGCCCTAATGGAGAACTCATCAGCCTTCCCGCAGGCTGGGATGATCAAACCATTGTTGCTTTAGGCGTTGAAGTGGTTGTAAATTACGCACTGACGTTACGCGCTGGTTACAATCAGGCTGATGCGCCATTTAAAGAATCATCAACCGATAGCAACTATATATTACCGGCTGTGACACAAACCCACTTTGCCTTTGGCGCTGACTACCGTCTTAACAAATTCTGGGAATTGGGTATACATGCATCTAAAGCACTGAATGAAACCTATACATCTGCAACGACGGGTGCAAAAATTGGCTTAGGTATAACAACCTTTGGCATTAACTTAGGTTACCTGTTCTAAACACAGATACATACCACGCATAAAAAAACCTGCATTATTTTGCAGGTTTTTTTATGCATTTTAAAAATCAATATTTAAAGCAAAAAAAAACGACAACTATAAAATTGCCGTTTTTTAATGCTTCTATATTTTTCTTAGTGTTTACTTAGCCTTATCTATTTCAACTTTACGCAATTCTTTTGCCAGCTTATCTAACACACTATTCACAAATGCATGGCTCTTATCAGAGCCAAATAATTTAGCTAAAGTAAGCGACTCACTGATAATTATTTTATACGGTATATCAATACGGTTTTTAATTTCGTAGGTTGATAAACGTAAAATAGATTGCTCAATGGGATCAAGCTCACTGTCCGTGCGGTCGCTGTATTTCGCAATTAATTCATCTAATGAATTAACATCGGCTGGAACCCCATGCAGCAAAGCACTGAAGTACTCAACATCAACCTTTTGCATATTTTGCTCCTGGTGAAATTGCGCATCAATTTCACCAAGATCATTACCTGACATATGCCACTGGTATAAAGCCTGCATTGCTTTTTTGCGGGCGTTACTGCGCCCCTTTGCAACTGATACTGACATTAAGCAATCTTCTTAAGTAGATTTACCATTTCAATCGCCGTAATCGCCGCTTCCGCACCTTTATTACCGGCTTTAGTACCCGCACGCTCAATGGCCTGCTCTATAGAGTTAGTGGTTAGTACGCCATTAATGACTGGGATATTGTGATCTAGAGAGACATTGGCCATACCCTTAGATGCTTCACCCGCAACAAAATCAAAATGCGGAGTAGAACCACGAATAACAGCACCCAAACCAATAATTGCATCGTACTTGCCACTTTGCGCCATCTGTTGAATGGCCAATGGCATTTCATATGCGCCGGGCACTTTTGCGACTGTAATATTCGATTCGGGAACACCGTGACGCTTGAGCGCATCAATTGCACCCGCTTCAAGACTATCCACAATAAAGCTATTAAAACGCGCACTCAAAATAGCAAAGTTGCCTTCTTTATACTGCAGCTCACCTTCAATGATTGTTATATCTGACATTATTCTTCTCTATATAAACGTATTTATTAGTAACTATAAAAGTGTAAGCACTTCACAAGCAGATTATACCCGCTATTCGCCACCAGTAATATAATCGACCACTTCAAGCCCAAAACCGGCCAGGCCATGGATACGACGTGGTGCTGCCATGAGGCGCATTTTGTGAACATCTAAGTCCATCAATATCTGCGCACCAATACCATAGGTACGTAAGTCTTTAGGTGATGACTGGTTACTTGATGCATCTTCCGTATGGTTAACCATCCACTGCACTATTTGCCTTGCAGATTCTGGTTCACGCAAGATAACAATAACGCCCGGCTCATCAGCCTCCGCAATTTCTTTCATGGCATCGCGCAGTGGCCAACCACGTTTTTTACTGGATGCCAGCACATCACACATGGTGTTTTCCATATGCACACGTACACGCACCGGTTTGTCTTTATCAATTTCACCTTTAACTAAAGCCAGGTGTAAATCATTGCCAATTTCATCCTGATACGCATATAAACGGAAGTGCCCATAGTCATTCGGGAAATCACTTTCTGCTACGCGCTCAACGGTCTTCTCATTTTCAATGCGGTAACGAATAAGGTCTTCGATGGTGCCGATTTTAAGGTCATGCTCTTTGGCAAATTTTTCTAAATCAGGGCGACGTGCCATGCTGCCATCATCATTAAGGATTTCAACAATAACGGCAGCCGGTTCAAAGCCTGCCAAACGAGCAAAGTCACAACCCGCTTCTGTATGACCTGCACGATTAAGTACGCCACCCGGCTGTGCTCTTAGTGGGAAAACATGCCCTGGCTGAACGATATCTTGAGGCCCCGCGCCTTCCGCAACGGCGGCCTGAATTGTAACGGCACGATCCGCAGCGGATATACCGGTTGTGACACCTTCAGCCGCTTCAATGCTGATGGTAAAGTTAGTGCCATGCATGTCATCCGTGGCATCAACCATTTGCGGTAGGCGCAATTGACGGCAACGTGCCTCATTTAAAGTTAGACAAATCAGGCCACGACCATAGCGTGCCATGAAATTAATATCTTCTGCCGTTACCGCAGAAGCCGCCATCAGCAAATCGCCTTCATTTTCACGGTTTTCATCATCCATAATGACAACCATCTTGCCCTGCTTGATATCTTCTATTATTTCTTCTATATTATTCAATAACATATATCTATTTCTTAATGTGTTTTATTATATAACTGCAACTATTCAAATCAGCCTAAATGGCCCATTTATTAGCTACTACTTCATGAATCCATTTTCGGCTAGAAAAGATTCTGTAATTTTAGCACCCGGCTCTGCCGCTTTGTCGCCTAATATTAAACGCTCAAGGTAACGTGCAACCAGATCAACTTCAAGGTTAACTTCAGTCCCCGGTTGATAACTGCCCATTATTGTTTGTTGAATGGTATGTGGCACAATATTCAGTTCAAACTGACAGCCATCTAATTTATTCACCGTCAGGCTAATGCCATCTACCGTAATTGAGCCTTTCACTGCAATGTACCTGGCCAGAGATTTAGGCGACTCAATAACAAAACGTACTGAACGCCCATCATCATAGCGCTCTATCACTTGACCTAAGCCATCCACATGGCCACTCACCATATGACCACCAAGGCGAGTTTGTGGCGTTAGGGCTTTTTCTAGGTTAACCGCACTGCCTTCTTTCAATTGCTTTAATGAAGTAAGCGATAAGGTTTCAGCGGACACATCCGCGCAGTATGCATCATCGCGTAACTCAATAGCGGTTAGGCAAACCCCATTCATGGCAATGCTATCACCCAACTTTACATCCGACATATCCATCTTCGCGGTATGAATCCAGAAGCGCGCATCAGCGCCTTTATCTTCAATCGATTCAATTTTGCCTACTGATTCTATAATGCCTGTAAACATCCGTTTAACCGCCCCTGTTAACTTTCTAGGTCAATCACTTTAAGGCTCATCGGTAAGGCAGATGAACTATCAAATTCTGCACCGGCTTCCACGCCTGCTTTAGCTATTTCTTCAGCTGAATCGAGGCGATTATACAGTGCATGCATCGCACCCAATGCAAATTCAGAGCCTGAGCCAATCGCCCAAAATTTAGTGTACTCACTCACTTCGCGTAGTGAATACACACCGAAGATGCCTTTAGGATTACATATTAATGCATCAATATGGGTGGCTTCGTATGGATCATCGTCTTCATCTTTGGAATTTAGAAAATAATTTTCTTTAAGTATGGGATGAAGCAAACGAAAACTTTCAAAAATATCGAGGCGAGAACTGAAATCTATTTCAACTTTTTCATTCGCCAGCACAGACTCCATTACCAATGCATGCGCAGCACTTCCAACAATACCGAAGAGTCCATCTTTATAAGATTGAATTTTGTCATGTGAGCGATCATAAGCAGAGCCCATTTTTAAATCACCAAAACTGGTTAAACTGTCGGCGGCTATACAAGCCTTGCCATTTTTACTGACCACTACAATTGTGGACATAATCTACTCACTTTTTAAATTTAAATGATTGCCGAAATAAACTTCGGCAAATTTACGAATACTGCGGTAAAACGGTTATACGCCAGTCTTTACCTATTTGTCTTATTTCTTTTATATCTAAATTGATACGTTGTGCCATGGCTTTTAATTCGGGCAAATGAAATAGCCCTTTAGCTGAATCGCCCATTATATGCGGCGCCATATAGATTACAATTTCATCCACTAGCTGCAATGCTAAAAGCGCGCCACACAATTCGCTACCCGCCTCTACATGCACTTCATTAAGCTGTTGCTCTGCCAGGTGCTGCAACATTTTTACAAGATCAACTTTGCCTGACACAGCAGGCAAGGATACTACCTGGCCTGGCGTAAAACGGTTAGCCTGCTGCTCATCAACAGCGGTGAATACTATGCACTCCCCTGCCTGTTTAAAAATATTACTCTGCGCAGATATTTTTAACTGACTATCAACTATCGCTCTTAATGGCTGATGCGGTTCAACAGCGCAATCTAAGTCTTTTGCATTTACGCGAACATTCATCGATGGATCATCCGCGAGAACAGTGCCACTACCGGTTAGTACCACTGAACTTCTTGCGCGTAGACGTTGCACATCGGTTCTCGCCGCAGCACCGGTGATCCACTTACTTTCACCGGATGCCATTGCTGTTCGTCCATCTAAGCTCATTGCCAGCTTAACGCGTACAAACGGCATACCTGATTTCATGCGTTTTATAAAACCCGGATTAAGCGCTTCGGCTTCAGTTTGTAAAACACCGCAATCAACACTGATACCCGCTGCTTGTAACTTTTTAATCCCCTGCCCAGCAACCAGTGGATTAGGATCTTGCATGGCACACACCACGCGACTGACACCGGCCTTTATTAATGCATTGGCACACGGTGGCGTTTTACCTTGATGGCTACAGGGTTCGAGACTGACATAAGCCGTGGCATTTTTTGCTTTTTTAGCCGCTTGTTTAAGTGCATGAACTTCGGCATGGGGGCCACCCGCTTGCTGATGAAAGCCCTCACCGACTATTTCACCATTCAATACAATCACACAACCCACGCGAGGATTAGGTTGTGTTGTGTAAAGCCCTTTAGCCGCCAGCTGAATTGCTCTGGCCATGAAGCTATGATCGATTGATGCTTGAGTCATCTGTTTAAATTTATTTTGTAAATTATTAATAACAGCATTTAAGTTAATAGCTTCGATTAATCCAGAGCATAAGGAATTTATTGCTGCTCTAATTTCTCAATAGTTTTGCGGAACGCATCAACATCTTCAAAGCTTAGGTAAACAGATGCGAAACGAATATACGCAACATGATCTAAGGATTGCAGCTCTTCCATTACCCATTCACCTATCGTTCTAGCATCAACTTCGCGTTCACCCTGTGAAAGTAACTTGTGCTTAATGTGACTGATACTGTCTTCTATTTTTTCAATACTGACGGGACGTTTTTCCAGCGCTTTGGTCAGGCCTGAACGCAGCTTAACCTCATCAAAAGTTTGTCTTGTACCGTCTTGCTTAATAATACGCGGCAAGCTTAATTCGGCTGTCTCATACGTTGTAAAGCGTTCTGAACATACAACACACTCTCTGCGACGTCTTACCTGATCTCCATCGCCACCTAATCGGGAATCTACCACTCGAGTATCAGGCGCTTTACAAAAAGGACAGTGCATAATGCGTTTCTTTTATCAATTTAGTTATCGCTCACCAAACGGCGAGCGATTATTTCTGCATGACTATTTTTTGTAGACAGGTAGTCTTGCGCAAATTTCAGTAACCTTTGCCTTAACACCTTCAATAACAGATGCATTAGACATGTCATCAATAATGTCACACATCCAGCCTGCAAGCTCAGTTGACTCTTGCGCGTTAAAGCCACGTGTTGTTAACGCTGGTGTACCCACACGAATACCCGATGTCACAAACGGCGACTGTGGGTCATTCGGTACTGAGTTTTTATTTATTGTAATGTGCGCCTGACCTAATGCGGCTTCAACATCTTTACCGGTTAAGCCGGCCTTGACAAAACTCACCAGGAACAAGTGATTTTCCGTGCCATTTGAAACCACATCGTAGCCACGATCCATGAATACTTTGGCCATTGCCTGTGCGTTTTTAACGACCTGCTTCTGATACTCAACATACTCTGGCTCCATCGCTTCTTTGAAAGCAACGGCCTTGGCAGCAATCACATGCATCAATGGGCCACCCTGTATGCCGGGGAAAATAGCCGAGTTAAACTTCTTAGTAATTTCATCATTGGCTTTAGCCAAAATGAGGCCACCACGTGGACCGCGTAATGTTTTATGCGTTGTTGAAGTGACAACATCAGCAATGGGTACAGGATTAGGATAAATGCCCGCCGCAACCAAACCGGCTACGTGTGCCATATCAACAAACAGGTATGCACCGACTTCGTCTGCGATGTCGCGGAACTTCTGCCAGTCCATAATTTTTGAGTAGGCCGAGAAACCAGCAATAATCATTTTAGGTTTATGTTCACGTGCCAGTTCAGCAACCTGCTCGTAATCAACCTCACCGGTTTCCGCTTTTAATCCATACTGAACTGCGTTGTACATTTTGCCAGAAAAGCTCACATGCGAACCGTGAGTTAAGTGGCCACCGTGTGCCAGGCTCATACCTAAGACCGTATCACCAGGTGCGCATAAAGCCATAAATACGGCAGCATTTGCCTGTGAACCGGAATGCGGCTGAACATTTGCATAATCGGCACCAAACAGTTTTTTTGCACGATCAATCGCCAACTGCTCGGCTTTATCTACATACTCACAACCACCGTAATAGCGCTTACCTGGATAACCTTCCGCATATTTGTTCGTCAGCGATGAACCTTGCGCCTGCATTACACGGGGGCTGGTATAGTTTTCAGATGCAATTAACTCTATATGGTCTTCCTGACGTTGCGTTTCTTCGTTGATGGCATCCATCAATTCGTCGTCATAACCCTGAATAGTCATATCTGCTGAAAACATTCTAATCTCCGAAAACCGTAAAAATTTAGATTAATAATAGAAAAGCGGGCCATAAGGCCATAAAAGCCGCATATCATAGCTTATATGGGGGTTTTAGGCCAGCGAAACTACTAGATGTAGGTTATTGTTCTCGGGAGTTGGCGCGTTTAATTTGTGGTTTCTACTGCCGGCATAGAAACCACACCGTGTTCCTTATCAACCCTGTAATGCGAGTTTTCCATTGCCTCAGTATTCGACTTAAAATTCGCAGGGTCACCGACAGTGACTGGTATGACAAATGACCTTGATTGATGCTTTCCAGCAACCAAAATAGTTGCGCTCAAATTAATAAACCAGCGACCTTCCTGTAACGCCGTAATAGCCAAAGTCATTTTGTTTTTCTTGTTTAACAAGGTATCAAATTCAAACTCAGGCTCCGTATTTAACTGCAAGCCATCGTCATGCGTTACCTTAACCATTAACTGCTCTGCTTGCGCGCGCACACTCAAACTAAGTTTTAAATCAATTGACTCACCCACTTGAATATTTTTTGGCCGTTGGTATTGAAGATCAATTCCCGCATGGGGCTTTGAATAGTTTGAACTGTGTTTCTCTGATTTGTGATCATCAGCTGAGGACTTCAGTTTATTATCAACGGGTGATGACATACCCATCATATAAAAACTAAGGAAAATTAACGTTACTAAAGAGATATATTTTTTCATAGGATTAAATCTGCGTTCTGTTCACGGTAAAACAGGTATTGTTAACCGCGCCAACGGCGTCTGGGTTATAAGGAACATCTGGATGTACATAGGTATATTCTAGAACTTCTAAAACATACTGCTTACCCACTACCAGATTAGCATTAAAATTTTCTGTATTATTAACAATTGAACTACCGAAAGCCACCCTGGTTCCACCCTGATATAACACCATATCAGGATCGGATGCAGTAATTCCACCGGTTCGAACAGCTTCAAATCTGAACAAGCCAGATGATGCCGCTGTAAAGCGTATAAAACGAAAGGCACCCAATCCATTTACACCTGTAAAACGAATATTATCCGCTGTAGGACAGACATCCGTTAATGGAAAAGCACGAGTATCGTATATAGGCAATATATCGGTGGTATCTATAACATAACTTCCACTCGAAACACCCGAGCCAAAGTCATCAGTAATAGAATCAATTGACTGCTCTGCTAATAAGGTATCTACATCCGCCGATACGACCGCTGATAATTTTTTAAATGAGTTGATAAAACTAAATAAACTAGTCAATGAATTACTGATAGGGATATTTGATGTCATTACCTGATGAATTTCATCAAAACCAAGAGAAAATACATCATTGGCCTCATTTATATCATCAAAAAAATCATACAACACTGATTGTACTGAGCACTCATTGTACCAGCCCTTATTTGTACATGTATTCGACTCAATATTAAAAGACAATCCATAGGGTGACGTAATAGCTTGTGAATCTTTATATACAGGGTCACCCGTTACCATTGCAGAAAAGGCGTTACCAAAGCCTTCGCTAAAGGCAACACGTATATCCAGAATATCACCAATTGAATGAACACCACCGATAGAATCATCTCGTGAGAAAGCATCCTGGTAATAATGTCCCCATTCATGTGCAATAACATGCTCATCAAATTCATCTGTATCAGATGTATGACCTAAAACGCTTATCTGATTATTTACGTAAAATGTACCATTGGTACTCAGCGGGCTCCACTTAACATCAAGTGCCGGAAATACGGTATTTGTATTTGCCGATAGCACTAGCTGCATTGATTTATTGATCGTATCCAGTATTGCAAACGGCGCAGCACTCCTTACTGAGGTGACTGAATAACCAACACCATCAAAACCAGAGGGAGCATGTAAGTTTTTAGTTACAGCTGTAGCATTCACATTAAAACGGCCGCTATCAAGGGCAAATACAAGTTCACCTGCTTGAGAAGCATCTGTTACTGTAACCTGCCAGGAAGGTATTCCGGTTTTTATCATCTGCGCTTTTGCACGAATGAAAATACCTTTAGTACCGGATGGTATCGACAAAATATATTGGCCATTATCATCCGTTAATGCAGAGATAGTTTCACTTCCGCACACGGCCTCAACGATTATATTTTTTGCTGGCTGTTGACTTATGTTATTAAAATCCAAAGCGCCAGAGTTTAACAAGGCTATACGGTCAAATGTAATTGCACCTTGAACAGTTGTAGCAGGATTTACACCTAATAAGCAAGTTTCAGCAAGATCAGTGGCTCCACCGCCGCCGCAAGCAGTTAAACTGCTTAATATTAGAACCCCCGGAAAACGTAATAAACAATCTAATTTCAAAACGGTTAATTTCCTAAAATTGTATAAATCGCATATTGGTATTATAGCTAAGAACTGTTACGTATTTTTTAAATGCTAATCACGTATAATCAATAAAACCTAATCACCCAGAAGATGGCTGATTTATAATCGACTTAACCATTACTAAGTAAATTAAAGATAACACTATGGCTCAATATATATACACAATGAACGGTGTGGGCAAAATTGTTCCACCTAAAAAGCAGCTACTTAAAGATATAAACCTTAACTTCTTTCCAGGTGCAAAAATTGGCGTTCTTGGTTACAACGGCTCAGGTAAATCTACCCTGCTACGCATTATGGCTGGCGTGGATACAGATATTATTGGTGAAGCTCGCCCACAGCCCGGTATTAACATTGGCTATCTGCAACAAGAGCCGGAGTTAGATGAGACTAAAGATGTACGGGGAAACGTTGAAGACGGCCTAAAAGAAATCACAGAAGCGCAAACAAAACTAGATGCCGTATACGCCGCCTATGCAGAACCCGATGCTGACTTTGATGCGCTGGCTGCGGAACAGGCCCGCCTGGAAAATATTATTCAAGCCGCTGATGCACATAATTTAGACCATAAGCTCGAAATTGCTGCAGATGCCCTCCGCCTGCCACCCTGGGATGCGGACGTTAGCAAACTATCCGGTGGTGAACGACGCCGAGTTGCCTTGTGTCGCCTGCTGCTATCCACTCCAGACATGTTGATTTTAGATGAACCCACTAACCATTTAGATGCAGAATCTGTTGCATGGTTAGAGCGCTTCCTCGCCTCATTCCCCGGAACGGTAGTTGCCGTAACCCATGACCGTTACTTTCTGGATAATGTAGCGGGCTGGATTTTAGAACTAGACCGTGGCCAGGGTATCCCCTGGGAAGGTAATTATTCTTCATGGTTAGAGCAAAAACAAAACCGACTAGAACGAGAAGAAAAGAAAGAAGCGGGTCGACAAAAAGCCATTAAAGCCGAATTAGAGTGGGTACGTTCTAATGCCAAGGGTCGCCATGCCAAAAGCAAGGCGCGCATGTCGCGCTTTGCTGAATTGCAGTCTGATGATTACCAGAAACGCAGTGAAACTAAGTCACTGTATATTCCACCCGGGCCACGCCTGGGTGATCTGGTTATCGAAGCCAGCAATATCAGTAAGAGCTTCGGTGATCGCCTGCTCTATGAAAATGTAAACTTTAGCTTACCCCAGGGCGGTATCGTCGGCATTATCGGCCCCAACGGTGCGGGTAAAACAACCCTGTTCAATATGATTACAGGGCAGGAAAAGCCAGATTCTGGCGAGTTCCGTGTCGGTGACTCAGTAGTCATCGCCCATGTTGACCAAAGCCGTGATTCATTAGACGGTGACAAGACCGTCTGGGAAGAAATTTCAGATGGCCTCGATAATATTGAGGTCGGTCACTACACCACTTCCTCTCGTGCCTATGTAGGTCATTTCAACTTCAAAGGTGAAGATCAGCAGAAACGCATTAAAAATTTATCGGGCGGTGAACGCAACCGCGTACACCTGGCTAAGCTACTTAAAAAAGGGGGCAACCTGTTACTCCTTGATGAACCGACCAATGATCTTGATGTAGAGACCTTACGCGCCCTGGAAGAAGCTATTCTCGACTTCCCTGGCTGCGCGGTGGTTATCTCGCATGATCGCTGGTTCCTCGACCGTATAGCAACTCACATACTTGCATTTGAAGGTGACTCAACCGTCACCTGGTTTGAAGGCAATTATTCAGACTATGAGGAAGACCGCAAGCGTCGCTTGGGCGATGAAGCCATGAACCCTCATCGGATCAAATTCAAACCGCTCAAATAGTCACTTTTATCTCTGCAAGTGTGTTGCTGCGCTTATCCCCAATAAAGCGCAGCAACACTTCATCTAGCCTCGTACTGCTTGCGTTTCAATATTGTGCGTCTATGCTTTTTATACCTTCAGCAAAAATCACTCACCCATGTTAGAAACAAACCCTGCTCTACCTAAAAATATTGGCCGTTTTAAAATCACAAAAGAACTAGGCCGAGGATCTCAGGGCATTGTTTACCTTGCTACCGATAGCCAGCTTGAACGTAATGTCGCTATAAAAACAATCCATATTGATAGCAAAAATGCAGCCTCAACAAAAAAACAATTATTAACCGAAGCCCGCACCATTGCCAAATTACAGCACCCTAGCATTATTACATTATTTGAAATGGATGAGCATTCAGGTACTCCCTACTTAGTATTTGAATACGTAGACGGCCATTCACTTAAAGAGCATTTAATGAGTAAGGGACGACTCAGCAGTAAAGAAGCCATTCATATTTTATCGCCACTTTTAAATGGCATAGCTTATGCGCATAAACGACACATTATTCACAGAGACATAAACCCAAGTAATATTTTAATGACCAAGCAGGATAAACCCCGTTTAATGGATTTTGGTATTGCCACTTTAATGGGGCAAAAAAATGATGAGGCTATTTGGGGTACATTAAAGTATATGTCGCCTGAACAGTGCAACACACAAAACATAACTCAGTCCTCAGACATTTTTTCACTTGGTTTAGTACTGTTTGAAATGGTAACGGGAAAAGCAGCAATTCAGGCCGATAACAAATTTTCTATCATCAATAAAATCGCCAATGAAAAAATAGAATATCCAACCGACATAGATCCCGCAATAAAAGAAATTATCGAAAAAGCATTACAAAAAGTTCCACAAGCACGTTACGCTGATGCGCTGGATATGCGCCAGGACTTACTAGACCATTTAAAGCGTATAGCACCGGATAGCCCAATCCCCTCTTCTCGTAGCAAACAAAAATCTGGCGCAAAAAATAACAGTACCCTGGATTTTTTACTGCGTCGTATAGAGCATAAAAAAGACTTTCCCACTATGTCTCACCAAATAGTGGAATTGAGCCAAAAAGCCAAAGCATCCGGTGATACCTCAGCCAATATTTTATCCAACGCCATTCTTAAAGATTATTCATTATCAAGTAAATTACTGCGTCTGGTTAATTCACCTTTATATGGACAATACGGCGGCCATATCAGCACGATATCACGCGCAGTTGTTATCTTAGGTTTTGAGGAAGTTAGAAATGCAGCACTCGGCTTAATGTTACTAGATCACCTTAAAGACAAAAACCAGGCAGACAGTTTAAAGGAAGCCTGTATAAGCTCAATGATTAGTGGCAGCCTGGCGAATGGCGTTGCCTATGAAATGAATGTTAAAGATACGGAAGAAGCTTACATATGTTCCATGTTCAATCAACTAGGCAAATTACTGGCTATTTATTATTTTCCTGAAGAGGCCGAAGTTATTTTTGATTTAGTTAAACAAAAAAATATGACTGAACTTGCTGCAACTGAATCTGTATTAGGTGTCGGTTTTGATGAAATTGGTATGGCCATTGGAGAGTCATGGCAGCTGCCTTCTGCCATTTTAGACAGCATGAAGACGCTACCCGCCGGTGAACTTAAGAAGCCTGAAGATCAGAATGGATTATTAACCCACGTTTCTAATTTTACAAATGAATACTGCGGCATGATTAGCCTGTCAAGCCCTGCGGAACGACAGCAGAATTTTGAGGCACTTGCTTCTCGTTACAGTAATAGCATGTCTATTTCTCGCTCTCAGATGGAGAGCATTCTAGAAAATGCTCTCAGCGAAATGGAAAAATATGCCCAGCTGGTTAATTTAGATTTAGGCAGCAGTAGTATTTTCAAAAAAGCCAATGAATGGATACCATCCGAGTCAGATATAACACTAAGCAGTGAAGCAGAAGATAACGACGCTCTAAACCATACACTGGATCAGCAGCAAACCATTTTAAATGCCATACAGGAAATAACTGAAGCCATTTTAGATAGCGTACCTCTAAACCAAATTTTAGTGATGGTAATGGAAACCATCTACACTAATTTGAATTTTCACCGTGTTATGTTTTGTTTTATCAACAAGGGTCGTACATCAATAAATGCACGTTATGGATTTGGCCCAGATGTAGAAGCCATAGTAGATCGTTTCAGCATTCCTAATGGCGGTGATGACATTTTTAATATGTCTTTAAAGCAGGCCAAAGACTTGATCATTGAAGACATTCCATCGGGTGAAGCTGATAATTTATTACCTAAGTGGTACAAAAATAAATACACTAAAAAATCTATGCTGGTCTGCCCAATTGTGGTGAAAAATATTCCGATGGGTGTTTTATACGCCGATTCTATTTTACCAATATCAGATAAAGACGTGAATCGATTGAATCAGGTAAAGACATTACGCAATCAAATTATTCTGGCTATAAGGCAGGCAAATTAATCGCTCTCGCTAATCATCAAAATGAATACCCGTACCACCCAAACCACAATAGCCATTTGGATTCTTTGCCAGGTACTGCTGATGATAATCTTCAGCGTAATAAAAAGGCCCTTGCTGTAAAATTTCTGTTGTCATGGTGCCGAGCCCATTAGCTGTTAATTTTTTCTGGTATTCAGTGCTAACTAAATGCGCTATCTGCTTTTGTTTATCGGTAAAATAGTAAATGCCTGAACGATATTGTGTACCCTGATCATTACCCTGTTGCATACCTTGCGTGGGGTTGTGAGATTCAAAAAACAACCTGACTAATTGCTCATAACTACAAATATCTTCATCATACACAACCAGAACAACCTCATTATGCCCCGTCATGCCTGAACAGACCTCCTGATAACTTGGGTTTTTAGTATGCCCCGCCGAATAACCCACGGCGCTTGAATAAACACCGGGCTGTTGCCAAAATTTTCTCTCCGCACCCCAAAAGCAACCTAAGCCAAATACAGCTTTAGATAGCTGCTCAGGAAAGGGTTCTTGTAATGGATGCCCATTAACAAAGTGAGCAGATGCCACCGATATCTTTTCCTCTCTGCCGGGGAGAGCTTCTTCGGGTGTCGGTATTACCAGTTTTTTATGCAGTGAAAACATCCAGGATCTGTCCCATTGAGTAACCTTTGTAGTTTGGGCATATTTTTAAATTGAAGCAATAACTATCATTACCGTACATCAGAAAATAATAATACACTTACTTTCAATACAATTAAGTAAGCCAGGGTTATTGCCCAATTACCCCCCTCTTCGAAGTATAAATTCAATAAATTTAACAACATATAGGGCTTGTCATAAAGAATGACTTGATTTTAAGTATCAAATAGGGCAATTTTCAACTCTGGTCTTTTTTATGGATATCTTATTTTTTAAATAATAAAAAATAAACGACCAAATCAAAGAGTCGACTAAGTAAAATTTTAACGACTCGATTCACGGCAATTCTATAGTGTTTACTCCTGGCATTAAACCTATAGAAAATGAACTAAATAATAAAACACATGCAAGAGGTTTCGCATGAATGACTCTGTAGACATACAACCAGCGACTGATCGACGCGCACGCACACGTAGAGAAATAAAAAAATTAATTACTGAGCGCAATGAAGTACTCGCACTATACTGCAGCCTGGCGGGCTGTGATGGCAATCAAATAACATCTATTGATGATATAGAGGCTGAGAGCTTACAAGAATTTTGTCAGTTACTGATTGACTACATCGCAACGGGGCATTTCGAATTATACAGCCGTATATCCGAAGGCAAGGAAAGACGCCATGAAATCGTTAGTCTTGCGAATACCATTTATACAAGAATTGAAAAAACCACAGCCCTGGCCGTCGAGTTTAATGATACCTATGATGGCGTAAGTTGTTTTACAGATGAGCTGAAAAGTAAATTCCCTTCGCAACTATCCATTTTAGGCGAAGAGCTTGCTACCCGCATTGAGCTTGAAGATCAGCTAATTAACACCCTGCTGACACCAACTCGCGAAGCCGAGGCGATAATACAGTAAGCCCCTTGTTCATCGCGCTGTGATTAAACCCTAAAGTGTTTTAATGACATAGCAGCGATGAATTTTCTGATTCCGCTTAAAGTCCTCTGGAATAGTCGCTGCCGATATATCTTCAACAGAATACAGCTCCTTCAGGCCTTCACCTATTTTAAACTTTCTAAAGTTGTTTGAGAATATTAATTCTCCCCCTTCCTCTAACAAGCTCATAGCGGCATGAATTAAGCCTTCATGATCTTTTTGAATATCAAATACATAATCCATAGATTTTGAATTTGAAAATGTTGGCGGATCGATAAAGATCAGTTTATATCGCTTAGGCTCATCTATCGCTTTGCCGAGCCATTTCATGCAATCGGCCTTAATGAATTCATGCTTATCCGACATGAGTTCATTCAGTCTGAAGTTTCGTTTTGACCAGTCAATATAGGTATTCGACATATCGACACTGCTTGTATTAGCACCCGCGGCGGCGGCATATACCGATACAGTTGATGTATAAGAAAATAAATTAAGAAAATCTATTCCACTACCGAATTGTTTAACCTTATCAAAAATTAATTGCCTGGTCAGGCGATGATCCAGGAATAAACCCGTATCAAGAAAATCTGATAAGTTGATATAAAATTTGTGCCCATTCTCTTCAATAGAAAATACATTATGAGTATCACTTTGTTTTTCGTATTGAGATAAGCCCTTCTGCTGGCGTCTGGTTTTTACAATAATTCGATTTTTATGCACATCTAAAACTTCAGGAATGACATCTACTAGCAAATCAAAACGCTGCCTTGCTTTGCCCTCATCAATTGTAATGGGTGCTTTATATTCCTGTACATGCACCCAATCAGCATAAATATCTATAGCGGCTGAGTATTCGGGTATATCCGCATCATAAACACGGTAAGCCTCAATATTATTTTTCTTTGCCCAGCGTTTTAGATGCTTGGCGTTTTTCTTTAATCGATTAAAAATAGCCGAACGTTGTTCGAGATATTTTTCATCTCGTTGTATTTTTCTTTCTTCCGACAACGCAGGTCGAATTTGATATTGATGCAACTTACATTTAATCGCACCGTTAAAGAAACTATTACTGCGATGTGCACGTAGTCCAATATGTTTCACCAACTCATCATCGGCAGCGAATAAGGCGATACGCCAATCTGGAAAGTGATCGCGCCAACATTCACCCATTTCTGAGTATAATTCTTCAAGCTCTTTCTTATCGCCAAGGCGCTCACCGTAAGGCGGATTAACAAGTACCAGACCAGGTTCTATCGATATAGAACCCGTTTTAAACAATTCACAGCTTTGGGTGAAATTATTTTGCTCCAATGTAATAACGTCTTGCATACCTGCAGAATGCACATTCTGCCTGGCCGCGGCTATGACATCTTTTGATGCATCAAAACCTGTTAAGCTTATTTTTAATTCAGTAGATGCTTTTGCTCTTTTCTTTGCATCTGCAAGCAACGTATTCCAGGCAGTTGCATCATGGCCTTTCCAATACATAAAACCATAATATTTGCGCTTTAATCCAGGCGCTATATCCAGACACATATGTGCTGCTTCAATTAAAAAAGTCGCTGAACCACACATAGGATCAACCAGGTTCGCTTGCTTCTCCGGCCAACCACAGCGCATAAGAATAGCTGCAGCGAGATTTTCTTTTAGTGGTGCGGCAACCTTTGCAATTCGGTAACCTCGCATATGCAAAGGCTCACCGGATAAGTCCAGGCTTACATCCGCTACATTATGATCAATATGCACATTTATACGTACATCTGGACGATCCGTATCAACTGACGGGCGTGATTCATATAAATCATTGAACTGATCAACGATGGCATCTTTAGTACGCAGTGACGCATAGTGAGAATTAGTCATGTCAGATTGATTAAGCGTACAGTTAACCGCAAGCGTGCCATCCATTTCTATGTGCGATGGCCAGTTTATTTTCTGTAAACCCGCATATAAATCATCATCCGTCTGCACAGCAAAACTTTTAAGTTTCAGCAAAACACGGCTGGCTAATCGAGACCACAAACAAACAGCATAGGCCTGTTCTAATGTACCCACAAAACCTACACCCGAATATTTCGCTTCAATATCCTCTATGCCTAATGCTTCAAGCTCTTTTACTAGCAGGTCGTCGTAGCCTTTTGAACAGGTTACAAAAAAAGTAAGGGAGTCACTCATAATATTTAAAGCCTGATTATGTATTCTTGGATTAGGGTGTTATTAACGCATTAACTTTATGCAAATCTTCAGGAGTATCTATTCCTGGGCCAGGCAATTTAATGGCTTGCTGTGTATGAATTTTATAGCCGTGGTACATCGCACGAAGCTGTTCAAGCTTTTCGGTTGTTTCAAGTGCACACTGCGGCATCTTGTTATAATTATTCAGAAACTCTACCCGATAGGCATAAATACCCAGGTGACGATGATACTGATTTTTTTCTGTTGGCTCATCAGCCTCTCTCTGAAATGGAATCGCCGCACGGCTAAAATAAAGTGCATAACCATTTATATCGGCAACCACTTTCACGATATTAGGGTCATCAATATCGCATTGCTCTTGTATCGGCGTGGTTAAGGTAGCAATAGCGCAATCTTGATAGTCGTGTAAATTAGTCGCCACCTGATGAAGTAATTCAGGCGGCGTCAATGGTTCATCGCCTTGCAAATTAACAACAATATCATCTTCTTGCCACTGCATAATTTCGCAAACTTCAGCCAGACGATCAGTACCCGATTGATGCTGATCTGAAGTCATTAATACGTTATCGCAAAACGTTTCTGCCACAGCCTTAATACGTCGATCATCGGTCGCAATAACAATCGATTTGGCGTTGGATTTTTTAGCCACCGCATAAACATGTTCAAGCATCGTTTTGCCATTAATTTCAATTAACGGCTTACCTGGAAATCGAGTAGATGCATATCTTGCGGGAATAACAATATTGTAATCAGTCATAGACTATTTTCTTTAATTTTATTCTGCTAAATTTCGGGCTTCTTCAATTAGCATCACGGGTATTCCATCACGCACAGGAAACGCCAACTTACACGTTTCACAACTAAGTTCTTTAGTCGTCTTAAGGTATTCTAATTTGCCATGACATTCAGGACAGGCCATCATTTCTATTTGTTTTTTATCCATCATCGTTCCTAATTTAAAGGTTTAGATTAAATTGACTTTAAAAGCTGCTGCAACTTTTCTTCTGCTAACTCAGAAAACTGTATATCAACGGGCACTGACCAGTGATCAGTTAACTCAAAGCCATCACACTTAACCGCATCTTTCTCTGTCATTAGCACAGGTAGGTCATCATCAAAAATCACATCCGACTGTGTATAGGAGGCATGATCTGAAAACTCATGCTCTATCACCTGTATACCCAAACGATGTAACATATTAAAAAATCGCGGGGGGTTGCCAATACCGGCAATTGCATGAACAATTTTACCCTCAAACTCAGTCAACAACTTCTTATGAGCATTTGTTTTATTAATCGGCAAACAAAATTGTGGCTGCAGCTTAAACGAAAGCTGCTTATCATCACCACCATTCCACAGCACCATATCGACGTGCTGCAATCGCGAAACACGTTCTCTTAGTGGCCCAGCAGGCAGACAAAAACCATTGCCAAATTTTCGCTGCGCATCTACCACTATAATTTCTAAATCTCTTTGCAATGCATAATGCTGTAAACCATCATCAGACAAGATCACGTCACAGCTATACTTTTTCAATAACAGTTCTATATCTTGCTGACGATTAGGCCCAACAGCAACTGGGCAGGCGGTACGTTTATGAATTAGCTTAGGTTCGTCACCCACCTGTTCGGCCGAAGTTTTTTCATCAACCAGCTGAGGCCAGACAGATGAAGCCCCAGCATAACCACGACTAATAACACCCGGGTTTTTTCCCATAGCCTGGAAGCGTTTAACTAGCTCTATGATGAGTGGTGTCTTACCCGTGCCACCAACGGTCACATTACCAACAACAACAACCGGAACAGGCGCTTTAAACGACTTAAGAAAACCTGATCGATATAGCCCCGCTCTGAGTTTACTTATAAAACAAAAAAACCATGACAATGGCAGCAATATAAACGAAACAAAATTAAGGCTATTCCAGTAATAATCGAGTCGTTTCATTAAGCATCTTCGGCTTCAGAAAACTGTATATTATATAGCGCACTATAAGCACCGTTTTTCTCCAGCAACTCCTGGTGTGTACCCACTTCAACAATACAGCCCTTATCCATTACAACAATCTTGTCTGCATTTTCTATCGTTGATAAACGATGCGCAACAACGAGTGTTGTACGATTTTTAGTCAGCGTTTCTAATGCACTTTGAATAGCGCGTTCAGATTCGGTATCTAAGGCTGAAGTCGCTTCATCCATAATGAGTACAGGTGCATTTTTAACCAGGGCACGGGCAATAGCTAACCGCTGCCTCTGACCACCGGATAGCAATACACCTTTTTCGCCGGCCAACGACTGCATACCATGGGGCAAGCGCTCTATAAATTCATGCGCATGTGCAGAACGTGCTGCTTCATTAATTTCATCTAAACTTACATGCGCACTACCATAGGAAATATTATGTTCTATGGTATCGTTAAACAACACGATTTCTTGCCCAACATAAGCAATGTGCTGGCGTAGATTAGACACTTTGTACTGTTCTATATCCACCCCATCCAATAAAACAGCGCCTTGATAACCGTCATATAATCGAGGTATTAAATTCACCAGGGTTGACTTACCGCTACCTGAACGACCAACAAAGGCAACCGTCTCACCCGATTTAATATGTAAATTGATATTTTGAAGAACCTGCTTATCGGCATTCCCGCTATAAGAGAAATTTAAATCCTTAAATATCAACTCACCTTTAACATTTACAGTTTCATAGGTACCCACATCAGATTCATTTTTGTTGTCCAGAAAAACGAATACGCTTTCTGCCGCAGCTATCCCTTTCTGTATAATCGCATTAACACTGGTTAGACGTTTCATCGGCGCAAACAACATCAACATAGCGGTCATAAATGCGATAAATGTACCTGCACTCATATCACTATTAACGCCTTCCTGTATCGCCATAAAAATAATACCGGCCAGGGCGACACCAACAATCAATTGCAAAATCGACGTGCTTAATGATGAGGTAACAGTGAGTTTCAAATTCTGTTGGCGATTACTTTTATTGTTTGTATTGAAGCGATCCATTTCATAGGCTTGACCACCAAATATTTTAACCACGCGCTGAGCCTGTACAGATTCTTCTAAAACATGGGTAATTGACCCCATCGATTTTTGTATACGCCTTGAAATTACTTTGAAACGCTTAGAAATCATAACTACCGTGGCCGCTAAAACCGGTGCTAATAACAAAAATACAACGGATAATTTAGGGCTGATATAAAACATCCAGCCCAACAAACTTAAAAGAATTAAGGAGTCTTTAATTAAAACTGTGACCGCCGTAGTAGATGCCGTGGCTAACTGCTCAACATCAAAGGTAAATCGAGAAATAGTTTCACCCGTTGAAGTATTGTCAAAATAGGTGTTTGGCAACAGTAAAATCTTTTGAAACATTTCTGCACGTATATTTTCAATAACCGTACGACCAATCCATGCCATGCCGTAATCAGATGCAAAACCTGCGACTGTTCTTACAACGAAAACAAGAATCACCGCCAGAGGAACCCACATCATTACTTCTGGATCTTTATCAATAAAGCCACCATCTAGCATCGGTTTCATTAAGGCGGCAAAAGCGGGTTGTGTTAATGCAACTAATACCATACTTATAACTGAAACAATAAATACACCTTTAGACTGAAAAGTGTATGAGAGTAATCGGCGGTAGGTTATTTTAGAGTTGGCGTGCTCGGACTCGCTGGACATAAATCTACTTAGTTCCCATGTACATATTTAATGGCTCAATTTAATCGGTGCGTGTATTGCGTTTATTGTCTGGTTTCAAGTGTAGAGATAGAAAGACGTGTTAAGCCTAATTGGGAGGCAGCATCCATAGCTCTAACCACAGACTGGTGAGGTGTTTTGGCATCGGCACGTAACACAATTGGCATTTCCTTGTTATCACCCGATACTTTCATGAGTGCCAGCTTAAGTGTTTTGATTTGTGTATTAACTAATTGACGATCATTAATGTAATATCGACCTTTTACATCGATACCAATCACGATTTTTTTATCGGGCTGCTGTACAGCTTGTGCAGAGGCCTCAGGTAAATCTACCTTTAGCTTTGCTGTTTTTTCAAACGTGGTTGATACCATGAAAAAAATTAACAGCAAAAACACCACATCAATTAGCGGTGTTAAATTTAAATCGATTTCTTCTCTAACTTGAGGCCTTAAGTTCAAGCGGCTTTCTCCGCTTGTTGCTTATTATCATTAGCCGATGTAATGCTACGGTTGTTATGTAGTACATCAACCATTTTAATCGCCTCTTCTTCCATTTTTACAACCAGTTCATCAATCCGACCGCGGAAGTAGCGATGAAAAATTAACGCAATAATCGCAACACTTAAACCCGCTGCGGTGGTAATAAGTGCTTGAGAAATACCACCGGCTAAGGGTGCGGCATTACCGACACCCGAACTGGTAATGGCGTTAAACACTTTGATCATGCCGATAACCGTACCCAGCAAGCCAAGCAAAGGCGAAATAGAGGCAATGGTACCCAGCGTATTCAAAAACCGCTCCATGTCATGAACAACCTGACGGCCTACTTCTTCGATAGATTCTTTAATGCGTTCACGCTCCAGGTGACGATTATTCAAACCCGCAGCCAACACTTTACCGAGAGCGGACTGTTTACTGATCGCTTCGATTTTAGAGCGCTCTAGCTGGCCTTCTTTGACCCAATGCCAAATACTGGCGACCAGGTGATCAGGAATGACTTTTTTCTTTTGTAGCGTCCAAAAACGCTCAAGAATAATTGCAAATGCAATGATTGAGCCTGCAATTATGGGGAACATTAACCACCCACCTGCTTTAATCATTTCAAACACGACGCTGCCCCATAATTTAGAATATTTCCAGTGCGCACATAATACGTTATCAGAAGCGATGATTCCAATAATGTACCCGTTCTTTTCGGTGTCTTTTTACCTTAACAGGATCAACTTCAATATTTTGTGAAAATTGTAGCTCTATCGCTCCCTCATGCGCCGTATTAAGCACCTCTATGCCTAAGGAGGCATAACGTGACACAACCTTTCTGGTGGGGTGCCTGAAGCGGTTTTTATAGCCGGCTGAAACAACAGCCAGGCTGGGGCTTACCACTTTAAGCAATTCTATAGAGGAGGATGTATTACTGCCATGATGCGGCACAAGTAAAACATCTGAGGCAAGCCTGCCCGCCGCATATTTAAGCAAATTCAATTCAGCCGACTTTTCTATATCACCGCTCAGAAGAATGCTTTTCTGCGCATTGGAGACGCGCAACACACAGCTCTGATTATTGGTTTTTGTATAGTCAATCTGCGGATGCAATACCTCAAATAGCACACCATCCCATTGCCACTGGTCTCCAGCTTTGCAGGTGATTGCCTGTGAACCCCGTGGAAGACTATACTCACTCTCCGGGCCGCCCACTAATAAACGCTTTACCTGAAGCTGCTGAATCACCGATGGAGCACCCCCTGAATGATCATTATCGGCATGGCTTATCATTAACATATCGAGCTGCTGCACGCCAATAGCGCGCAAATAAGGCACCACCACCTGCTGACCAATGTCAAAACGCTCCCCCATCTTTGAGCCAGCATCATAAAGCAGTGCTTTCTCATGTGTTCTGAGCAAAATAGATAAACCTTGCCCTACATCGAGTACCGTTACCCAAAAGTCACCATTAGCCGGTTTTTCTGCCTCATATAACAGCATTGGCAGCAATAAAATGACCCCGCTATAACCCATTGCAACCCCTCCAGGAAACAACAATAAAACACCACCCAGCAGAGCTAAAATGGCATATAACAGAGGCACAACGGGCTGCTGCCAGGTTGCCATAGTTGAATCGACTAGCCAGAGCAAAAACTGCCACCCTGCCCCTAATACCTGGCTAGCCAGGGTAAAGAACCACAGGCTTAAGTCCAGGGAGAGCAAACTCAACAGGCTCGCTAACAAGGTAATCGGTACCACCACCAGGCCCACCAGGGGAATCATTAACATATTGGCTATTGGCGAGATGATCGAAGCCTGCTGAAACAGCAATACGCTTAATGGCAACATCGCCAGGGCGATGATCCATTGAATTTTAACTGCCTGCGCCCAGGAGGCTCTACTCTGCATTCGGGTCACGGCTATCAATGAGATCAATAAGACCGCGCTAAAGGATAACCAGAAACCCACCCCCAGCACTGATACAGGATCATGTATTAGAACAGCCAATAAGGCGAGAGAGAGCGTATTTAATGAAAAGGCCGGGCGTTTTAGCAAAACCGCCAGCATAAGCACCAGCAACATAATAAATGCGCGCTGCGTTGGCACGGAAAACCCTGCCAAAGCGGTATATATAGCGGCAATAAAAATACTCGCCAATGCCGCGTATTGCTGGGCACTGAGTGACTTTAAAAAACCAGCGGGCACACATTTACGCGCCACAAAAAACACCAGGCCCGCAACCAGGCCAATATGTAAGCCAGAAATTGCCAGTAAGTGACTGGTACCGGACGCAACTAAAACCTGCCACTGCGCTGGGCTGATTAAAGATTTATGCCCAATACTTAAAGCCTGTAATAGCCCTACATACGATTGATCCGGCAGCCGCGCAATAACTTTCTGTATATGTTGCCGAATACCATCAATGCTCTGCCCTGTCATTCCCACAGGCCGATCAGGCATCAACTGATTACTGGCGCTTTTACGCACATAACCCGTCGCGTGAACACCTTTTTGATATAACCATTTTTCGTAATCAAAGCCATTGGGGTTTATAAAGCCATGCGGTGCTTTGAGCTTAACCAGGAGCTGCCAATGCTCGCCTGAGCCCATTATCTGCTTGTTGTGATACCAACTGAGCCGTAGTTTTCGCGGCAACGTCTGTCTATTTAGATAGGCTGCACCCACATATTCATCAATAACAAAATTAAATCGAGCGGATTGCTCGCCCTGCTCAACAATATCTACAATTTTTCCACGAATTAAAAATTCCTCACCCTCTAATTCATTATCGAGTCGATGCTGCAAGTAACTGTGAGCAAACATCAGCGCCCACAAATAGCCCAGTAACAAAGCCATCAATATGCGCTGTGTTGGCCTAAAGTAAAAAATAAAGCCAAATACAGGTAGAAATATCAGTAACTCGGATTGAATCCAGGCAGGGCTTTGAAGCTCTGGCTGTAACTGCAGAGCGCAAACACCCAACAAAAAAGCCAGTGCAATAAATGGCAAACTAACCGCACACTTATCCGCACATTGGGTAATTTGCTTAGCGCCTTGATGAGTTCCCTTATTTTCCCTGTATTGATCCATATCCTTAGATCCGTTGCATCCAGCAACTTTATGTCCTTATCATTTCGGTGGTCTGTTATAATTTATACTTTATAGTGATAATTGCCAAGCTAAGTACCACCTGCGGCATACATACGTCGATATACCTGGCTATAAACACGAAAGCCATTATTAAAGCGCCACTATTGATCTCTAATTGGGACATTTATACCCAAATTACTAAAGATGGATTATGCCTAAGAAGTTCTTACGTAAATACTTACCTGACCCGCACAAAATCACGCATTCAAAATCGCTTAAAATTTTTGGTTCGTTACTGCATGAACCCAATCTATGGCATATGAACCGCAAGTCGGTCTCCATAGCGTTCCTAGTCGGCATGTTTTTCATGTGGGTGCCACTGCCTTCACAAATGATCCTTGCCGCGGGTGCGGCTATTCTATTCAGGTGTAACTTGCCACTATCGGTGGCCCTAGTATGGATCACGAATCCAATTACCATGCCGGCAATGTTTTACTTTGCCTATAAATTGGGTAGTTTAATGCTCGGCCTACCCCCTAATGAGCTCGAATTTGAGGCCTCTTTTGAGTGGATACAGCAGCAGATGGGACTCATCTGGCAACCTTTTCTACTCGGCTGTTTTACATTGGGCGTAGTGAGTGGCGTCACCGGCTTTATTGCCATACGTTTATTATGGCGCCTGCATATCGTGCAGTACCTCAAACAAAAAAGACAACGTTATATGCATAAAGAGAAATAGAAATGACTGGAGTCTGGAAACCACATGCAACTGTCGCCGCTGTTATTGAACGCAATGGACGCTTTTTAATGGTAGAGGAACTCATACATGGGCAATATGTGTATAACCAGCCTGCCGGGCACCTCGATCCCAACGAAAGCATTATTGATGCTGCAATACGTGAAACTAAAGAAGAAACTGCCTGGGATTTTAAACCTGAATATATCTCAGGCATTTATCGCTGGGATCAGAGCGAAACCGGCCGTTGTTTCTTACGCTTCAGCTTTGTCGGTAGCTGCGATAATCACGATGCAGAACAGGCCTTAGATGATGGTATAGTTAGAGCACTGTGGTTAAGCCGCGAAGAGTTAGCCGCGCAAGCAGAAAAACTACGCAGTCCAATGGTTTTAAGCTGCATTGATGACTATATAGCGGGTAATAAATACCCACTAGAACTACTCACAGACATAAACTAATGAAACATATAATTTTTATATTACGCATTATCAGCTTGATAACTTTAAATGCAGCATTAAGCCCGCTCGCCCTGGCAGGGCCTACTGCTAACATCTGCGTAGATGAAAGTTGCAAAAAAAAAGCCAGCATTGAAATAAGTCATGACACCTGGCAAAGCATTGCAGAAATTTATGCCACACCTTTTCCAACCGATAAAGACGAACAAGATAATATAATCACGTCTTTTGCCTTACTGCGTGCCGATATATACAACACACTGGCACAAAACAATAGCCTTGATGATAACGCCAGCGTACTTTATGAACTAAACAGTGCCGACTTAAATTATAAGAATGCTAAAATATTACTCTCTATACTACTCGACAATCACTTCATTAAACGCCACTACCTACGTAAAACCATTAAACGATCCACCTGGTCAAAAGCCTTTAGCTGGACTGGTATCAGCAACATGAGCGGCATCGCGAGTGATGGCCTACTATTTCAATCGTTAACCGATGCACAGCAGTATATTTTTGAAATTGACGGCCAGGATTTTGCAGAACCAGCCACCATTACCCCTTATACACATTAATATTTTTTAAACTGTTCTTAACAATGAATAACGCATCGTCACAATCTAAAAAACAACGCGTAATAGTCGGTATTTCCGGCGGTGTTGATTCATCCGTAGCCGCATTACGCCTCATAGAACAAGGCTACGCAGTAGAAGGTCTGTTCATGAAAAACTGGGAACAGGATGATGACGATGATTATTGTGCTGCCGCCGAAGACCTACAAGATGCACAACAAGTTTGCGACAAACTAGGCATTAAATTACACAGCGTTAATTTTGCAGACCAATACTGGGACCGTGTATTCCAAAATTTTTTAGACGAATACTCAGCGGGCCGAACACCTAACCCGGACATCCTCTGCAATAAAGAAATAAAATTTAAAGCCTTTTTAGATTATGCCTTACAATTGGGCGCCGAGTATATTGCAACCGGCCACTATGTACGCAAGGGTGAAAAAAATGCACAGTACCAACTATTAAAAGGTTTGGACGACAATAAAGATCAAAGTTATTTTTTATATACGCTAAATCAAAAACAGCTCAAGCACAGTTTATTTCCTGTCGGTGATATAGAAAAACCAGAAGTTCGTCGCATTGCAGAAAAAGCTGGCTTTGTCACCCATAATAAAAAAGACAGCACCGGAATTTGTTTTATCGGTGAACGTAAATTTAAAGATTTTTTACAGCAATTCTTACCCGCACAACCCGGCGGTATAAAAACATTAGACGGTAAGATCGTTGGTAAACACCATGGTTTAATGTATTACACCTTAGGTCAGCGTAAAGGTCTGGGTATTGGCGGTGTAAAAAATGCCTCCGAAGAGCCCTGGTTCAGCGTTAAAAAAGATTTAGACAATAATGTTTTATACGTTGCTCAAGGTGAACACCCAAGCCTTTATCACACGCATTTAAACGCTTCACAATTAACCTGGTGCAGCGGTGTAATGCCTCAGCTGCCTTATCAGTGCAAAGCCAAAGTTCGCTATAGACAAGCAGATCAACAATGCACAATCCACAGCATAGAAAATGGCAGTGCAACCGTCAGCTTTAACGAAGCACAACGCGCAATAACACCGGGGCAATCCATCGTTTTCTATGAAGATGACAACTGTCTTGGTGGCGGTATTATTGACGACATGTATAATACTGATCCTTTACTCTCTAATTAACCTTGATTAATAGCAGTCAAAAATGAAGCATACTTTCGAAGACAGAACACTCGCACTCGCTGGCATCTATCAATCTGTAATACTTGTAAAAGACATAGCTAGAAAAGGCAGTGTTTCTGATGCACACCTCAGCACTTTATTGGAAACGCTATTTAGATTCGACGCAAATAACGTAATAGATGTGTATGGTGATGCATCAACCGTTAAGAAAGGTTTACAAATTCTCATAGATCAACTGTCTGGTAAAAAAGATAGCGCGGATATGGAAATTACACGTTACGCCATTCAATTGCTCAGTTTAGAAAAAGCACTAAAAAAATCACCTAATGTCATGCAACAACTTTCTGAGCAATTAGAAAAAACACAGGGCAAGATGGATTACTTTGATCTTAGCCATGAAAATATCATCGCTAGCCTTGCTGATATTTATCAGCAATATGTGAGCCCTCTCAGTACAAAAATAATGATTAAAGGCGAAGCCAACTTTTTATCTCAAGCCAGTAACGCCAATAAAATCCGTGCCCTTTTATTAGCCGGTATTCGTTCTGCTGTATTATGGCGACAATGTGGTGGTAGCCGCTGGCAAATATTATTTTCAAGAAAAAGTTACTTAAACAGCGCACAAAATATTTTAAAAACGATTTAACAGGCCTCATGTAGTTGCATTGGAATAATACAGTTCCAATGCAACTAGCAAATACATATACCTACAAGTGCAGGTATTTTATCTGCCGAAACAGGGCAACTAAATAAATCACCTTGCATAAGATCACATTCATTTTTAATCAGATTAAATGGCATAGAAGCCAAATAACTTAAGATGAACAACCCGTACCAAAATCGTCAATAGCTGCTCTTACAGCTAAATTTTTAAAATCATTTCACTCCCATTAACTTTCACAATGAGATTTTATAAAAAGTTATGGGTTTAACCATCTAACACCAGGACATAAAAAAGCCTCTCTTATCAGGTCAACTTAACTCTGTACAAGAAAGGCTTTAATATTTTTTAAATACCAGTGCGTTATAACTAGAAGTTATACACCAAAGTTACAGCGGTTTCTGTATCTGTATCATCAATACCTACAGGGACATCTGAAGTGTTTTTATATGTAAGCGTTACCTTCATTGAAAGATTGCCTTCGATCTGGCTAGATAAACTAGTTACAGATTTAGAAACAGTTACGTCTTCACCCATTTCTACTGTAAAGACTTCACTAAATTTACTTGTTTTACTAATAGTCCAGTCATATGCAGCTGCTACACGTAACATACTTTCATTTTCTGTGTCACCATTATCAAGTTTTGATTGCCGAGCACCAGGACCGACTTCTAAATCCAATATCATGTCCGCATTTTCAACAACACGACGTCCGTAACCAATTGCTTCTGTTACACGATAATCATAGCCGCTAAATTTTTCATTTTCATAGCTTACAACGCCGAATAAAAAGTTTTTACCTTCTAACTTGTAATCACTTTTCCCCATCAATGTAACTTTTTGAGCCGTACGTGTTGTCGCATCGGATGAATTTAATGACGTTATTTCAGCTTTATGTCGCCATTTTTCACGATCAGTTGATGCCTTTGCCTTGGCATTTAATGTTTCAGTTTCAGTATTACCTGTAGTCGAAACAAAACCAAGCTCCGCAGATGCTTTCCACAAGCTTTTTTCTACAGTCGCATCTTCCGCATATACGTTATTAACAAATAACATTGCAGATGCTAACAAGGTTAATGATCTTTTCATCTTCACTCCAAAATATATTTTAAGTAGAAAGTTAGCCTAGGCTGACTTTTATGTTGAATTATTAATCATATGAACATCACGTTGTGGATATGCTATTAAGATGCCCTGATCATCAAATGTTTCTTTAAATTGCTTGTAACAATTCAGTACGAACGCCCCAGTAGCCCCCGTTTTCACCCATGGCCTTAGCGCAAATCAATACAACTTTCGCCAAAATAAAGCACCATAGTAGTCGGTGCTGGTTCAGCAATAATTAAAGCATTCTTAGAAACAACTTCCTCCAATAACTGCTTGGCTTTAGCAATGCTACATCGTATCCAATCCGAATAACAAGATCAATTCTTCTATCTACATTTAACGCCTTGCAGGTTCACAATAATCATGAATATCATTAATTCTTAGTTCGCTTTTTTATGCCTACGCTCTCTAAATATTATTTCACCCGCATTTTCTTTATGTAACGGTTCAGTATTATTTAAAGATGACATGGTATCAATTTTATGGTTATAATTTTTAATGCCTAACTGAATTATTAAAGCCATTTCATTACTATCTATAATTTTATTACCCATATTGAACATTACTTAGCCTGTCATTATCATTACTCAATAGATACATTTGTTGATAACACTAGGCGGAATAAAGTTGCTAGGCATTTAGGCTAATCCCCTTTATCATTGAGTTAATTAATTAAATACCTCCATTTTATGAGCTTTTCATCCTTAGGTTTATCGCCTTCTATTCTTGCTGCAATTGACGAGAAGGCCTACAAAACACCTACGCCTATTCAAATAAAGTCCATTCCAGCCATACTAAGTGGTCATGATGTATTGGCCGCTTCTCAGACTGGAACCGGTAAAACAGCGGCCTTTTTACTGCCTATAGTAGAAAGACTCTTAACGGGAAAAAACGTTGAACCTAATCAGGTAAGAGCGCTTATACTGGTTCCCACTCGTGAATTAGCGGCACAAGTGGCACAAAGTATTGAGGGCATCTGCAGCGCTTTACGGCTACGTTCAGTTGCCGTATTTGGCGGGGTTAAAATAAACCCTCAAATGATGATACTACGTAAAGGGGCTGACCTACTTATTGCCACGCCAGGACGCTTACTTGATTTACATAAACAGAATGCCATTCGATTTACACAGTTGGAGGTGCTGGTATTAGACGAGGCTGATCGTATGTTAGATATGGGCTTCATAGAGGAAATACAAAAAATTCTCGTATTGCTGCCTAAACAACGCCAAAACCTGATGTTCTCCGCGACCTTTTCTGAAGAAGTTCGCGCATTTGCTAAAAGCATTGTTACGAACCCTATAGAAATCTCTGTTAATCCACAAAATACGACGGCCATAACCATAGACCAGTGGCTTTACCCTGTTGATGAAAAACGAAAATCTGCTTTGCTTGCACACCTGATAAAGACTAATAATTGGCAGCAAGTACTGGTTTTTTGCAAAACAAAGCAAGGTGCAAATAATCTCGTCCGCTATTTAGAAAAAAAGAACATTAATTCAGTTGCAATACACGGTGACAAAAGTCAGGCCGCGCGAACGAGAGCCTTAGCTGATTTTAAAGCAGGTACTGTGCGTATACTGGTTGCTACCGATCTTGCGGCAAGAGGTTTGGATATCAATCAACTGCCACAGGTAGTAAACTATGAACTGCCTCATATCACAGAAGATTATATACACCGAATTGGACGTACTGGGCGGGCAGGCCTTAGCGGCGAAGCCATATCACTTGTAAGTGCAGATGAGTTTACAAAACTGTCTGAAATTGAACGTCTAATCAAAAGGCTTATAATACGTAAACATATTAAGGCTTATGAGCCTGTTAATAAGCTAGCAGAATCAAAACTGGATACTCGCCCTATTAAGCCTAAGAAACCCAAGAAGCCTAAGAAGCCCAGGCAATTCCCGGCTAATTAAAGTCTTCGCTGATACCTGCAACAAACACATATAGACTTGAGAACACTATGAAAAAGACATTTAAATTAACCCACGAAAAAATTGCGGTACCGCGACTTTTCGAGGCCGCTAAGCACGAAGTCAATAAATATCTAAAAAGAGAACGTAAAAAAGCACTGCCTGAAGGTGCCGACTATTGGGCTTTCGATTGCCGATTCGGCACTGAAGAAATAAAAAGCGAAGAGATCAATTTATCCGAAATAAACTCTTCAATTGACTGGGCTGAATCTGAAGGACTTGAAAGCTTCTATTTAGAAATAATAGCCAAACCAGCACGTCGCGAAAAGAAAGCAGATTGAACAGGAGTTTTATATTTAAACACAAAAAAGCTGCTCATTTGAGCGGCTTTTAAATAGCCATAAACTATTAAGCTTCACGACACTTAATCATACGCTCTAATCCAATTTTCCCTAAAATAAATTTTTCTCTTCTTAAATGCCCTTAATCATATATTATCGAAATGAAACCAGTGCGAGGCACCCTCAGAAAAACCTTCATTTCAGTTCATTAGACTTCATCCATTATGAATTTTTTCACATAAGGCAAAAAATATTCATATCAACTACTTTAATTTTAATACTCTGTATTGTATTATTCGCAAAATATGCACAACCACTGACGGTTATAATTCGTAAGGACAAGTTTTAACAAAAAATTTAAGCTGTACAAGACCGTGATAGACCACCCGGAAGAAGACGAAAAATTTCTAGCTGAACTGGATGAAGACTTTAAGGATGATGCAGATTATATATCCATCACGAAAGAAGAAAAACTACGCATTATTCGTGTAATGAATAAAATGATGGATATGGGCATGGCCGCCATTTATGGTGATGAAGCAGCAGATGAGCCCGATGCAGATGTACCTTGCAATAGCGTTATTAATCAATGCAAAGCCAAATGCTGCACCTTTATATTTGCACTCACAAAAGATGAAGTAGAACTCGGACTTGTAAAAACCAACCCTGATAAACCCTACTTTATTGCCAGAGATAAAGACACCTACTGTCCACACCTAGATAGAGAAAAGCTTGAATGCGAGGTATGGGAAAACAGGCCCCTACGCTGTCGCCGATATGATTGTCGCGATTTCGCAGAGGATGTTTGGCCTGATGGTGCACCTGTTGAATTTAAAATACAGAAATAAATAACAGGTAAGTCATTATTTATTAGACGCTATTAGCGTCTATGTCTTGATTGATTTCAATATTACAAATTTAGAATTTGTAGCAACCTGCACTACATTAGCAAAAATACGCTTAAGGCTTACATGATAGCCAAGGTGACGATTTCCAATTACCCATAGCTCTCCACCTCTCTGCAAAACACGAGAAGATTGTTTAAACATTTGTTGTGCAATATGATCACCCACTGTTTGCTGTTGATGAAATGGCGGATTACATAAAACCATATCTGCACTATCAGGTGCAAACTTTTCTAAGCCATCCGCAACACAAAACTCCGCCTCACGTGTTTCAGCAAAGGCCGCTAAAAAATTTTGTTTAGCTGAAGCAATAGCCATAAAGGATTCATCAACAAAACACAGCGTGGCCGATGTATTTTTCTCGGCGGTGATTAAGCCGACAACCCCATTACCACAACCCAAATCAATAATACGTTGTGCGCTAGAATGAGCTGGAAAATGTTGCAGAAAAAATCGTGTACCAATATCCAGGCTATCGCGAGAAAACACATTAGCATGATTACAAATTGTATAATCAGTATTTTCTAGCTGATAACATACGGGGTACGGGTTACTCGGTACCGCTCGTTCAGTATCTGGCGTGATAAAAATTAAGCGTGATTTCTTTTTTGCTAAAGAGGTAGTTGCAGGCCCTAATATCCGTTCGCACAACTGCCATACCGAGCGTGGTAATACTTTTAGCATGCCCGCCAGAATAACCCGACTTGAAGAATTAATATTATCTCTTAACATAATTAATTCGTATTCGAGTAAGGCGAGTGTTTTAGGCACTTTTATAAGCACCAAATCAAATGTTTCCTTAGAAAATTCCATAATGGAAAGTAATTCCACATTCTCTACCGGTAATTTATTTGCAATTAGATTACTTCGCGTCATTTGTTGTGATAAATATGAATCAGAAATGGCCACGGGGCGGTACTGCTGCAAGGCGACAGCCAAAGCACCAAAGCTATCATTTAAAATAACCATTCGTACACCATCTACTAATAATTGTTCATCCGCCAAATAGTGGAGCAAATATTCATCTGCTGCATCCCAGGCTCTCAATAACTCAACATTACGTGTTGTATTACGCACCAGCTCAAATGTGCCCTGGGGTACTTCTAATGTGGTTTCCATGAATTAATTAATACCCCTGGCTATATATTGACGTTATTAAGGGCAGATTATAAACCGTTAACCACTGGCTGGTCGACCTGAATCATCATTAGTGCTTATCATATAAATATTATTCAAGATATTTAAGTGCTTGCTTTATTTCAATACGCACTTTATCTATGTCATTTACTAGCTTATCAGTTGTACTTCTACTGCTTTGAATACATCCCCAATTAGAGGACCAATTTTTGTGTAAAACTAATGACTTTTCAGTGACTGACTCACTAATAAGTGAGCTGAGATCAACAATAAGACCAATTTTAACCCAACCGTTTCTAGGATTCCCTGCTACCATATCCTGATCATAATGAGCCGAATATATTAACTGTTGAAATTCTGCAAGCTCAGTTAAAACTTCAAATGCAGCAGTACGAATATTATTATTATCTTCTGATATCTCAAGACGCCATGCGTTATAGGTAAAGCCTATTACGGCAAATAACATACTGAACACCGCAGTAAAATAGTAGGCTTTGAATTTTGACTCTAGATCCGACATTATGTTGTTAACCCAAATATAGCTAACGTTGTTTTAGCTGCTTCATTGCTTTACGTATAAAATCCATCTGTTTATTGTATTGAGCGCAACCAGAACACATAAGCAAATGAAATCTCAAACTCATTCGTTCATTAAATGTTAAATTTCGATCCTGAGATTGCGACATCAATTTCGCTGCCTGTTTACACTCCATCATTAAAGTTTCCCCTCTTGTATAAAGTTAATTTCCAGACATTTACGTAACTGTGAACGAGCACGATGCATAATGACCCATGCATTACTGTCACTAATATTAAGTTCCTTACATACTTCCTTAAGCTCAAGCCCTAGATGCTCACGCATCATAAACACTCGCGCTGTATTTTCTGGTAGCGCTTTAAGACAAATATCAAAAATGAGCCAGAATTGCTCATTGGCTAAAACTGTTTCAGGCTGCCCCCAATTTGAAGGCTTATGACTTTTTTTCCAGTGACCTCTATCATCGAACTGGTCATCACTAACATCGTCTTCAATGTAGCTTTCTGTAGGGTGGCGACTGCGTTCTCGAATAACATCTATAATCTTATTACGTAATATGGCAAACACCCAACTCTTAAGGCTGCCTCGTCCCGAATATTTATTTTTCGATAAAGCAGCATTGAGCGCTTCATGTACCACATCTTCAGCCAATACAGAATCACGCAACTGCAGAGTAGTAAAACGAAGCATTTCTTCCCTCATTGCCGCAACCTGCTCTGCATCTACACTCTGCACTCGATGACTTTTCTGCGCATGTTGATCAGTATTATTACTCACTAGTGTTACCTTATGTAAGACATTGCCTACCATAAGGTAACTTTAATTAGAAAATCCGTAAAGATTTATTGTTGGCATTTTGTAACACAGTCATTAACTATGCTCATCTTTAAGTAATGCTTTTACAGCCTTTTTTAAACCAGTAATCCATAGATAAATAGCGTCCTGCACCGTAGAAAAACAACATCAATAGCATAACAAAATAAGTAGCCGAAAATTCGATACCGTTATTCAGCATCACTAAGCTTCCGTGTTCGGTTAACCAGCTGTAGTTAGCCTCCTGCTGTAAAATATCTTTCGCCTTATCGAGTCGCTCAATCGCGGCAATACTACGATCATTTGCAAAAAAGCTGCCAGAACCCTCAGCAATAGCCAACCAGCCGTTTTGCCAGTGAACGGTAAACATAGCGACCAGCATAGTCACCATCAGAGGGATAGATATCCAGCGAACAGCCAATCCTACTAATAATAATATAGCGCCCGTAATTTCTGTCATCGTGGCTAACCATGCCATGAGTTCGGGAAATGGAAGCCCTAAGCCCCACTCTGAATTACCGAACCATTCTATTGTAGAATCCATATTGTCTAATTTTTTTGTTCCCGCCATCCAGAATATAGGTACTAAATAAAGCCTTAGTGCAAGTGGACCCAAAAAATCAACTGCTTTTGTAAAATTAAGTGCTTCATACAGCTTGGTAATAGTGTCTATCATCATAATATGTAACTCGTGAAAGAAATATTTAAAAACCATCCCTGGTAATTAAACTAAATAATTATTTAAAGTAAATCAGCTTCTATTTATTACCTCCACACTTACTCTCTGAAGGCATAGCTTTAGTCTTACCATCACCACATTTACCTTCTGTGGATTTAGGCTTACTTGCGCCGCATTTACCTTCTACAGATTTTTCTGTTGTATTAGTTTTACTTGCGCCGCACTTGCCTTCACCGCACTTACCTTCTTTACTTGCCACTTGGTAAGTATGATTAATATCTGCCATCCCAAAAGGATTAGTTCCCGCTGCGAACACAGAGCCACTTGCAATACTCAATACCAGAAGAGAACCCATTGTTAATGAAACAGTTTTTATATTGTTAATAGATTTCATGTAATACTCCAAAATTTAATTCGTTTTATAGTAACATTCGTACCGTTATATGATTTATATGTTCATGTAAATAATTATGAACATATCCAGTAGTCGCAGATATAGTTAATTCCTTACATATTAAATTAAATTAAATTAAGTTGAAAAGCAGTCATAAAGAAGCTGAGGCAGCATTAAAATATACGTCTGGATAAGTATATTTATCATACATAATGCTTGTATCAACTTGAGATTATCAAGCGCAGCCTGGACATTCCCTATGCGCTTGAAAAGGAGCTGTAAATGTTAAACTTTTGTGAGAAGTTTGTGATATTCAAATGATATCTCTACCATAAACTGTGTCCTGACAATCTATAAAACAACACAGGACTTAGATATGAAAAATAAATTACTATTGGCTATGGCATTAGCGTCTGTATCAATTAGCAACGCATCCGCCGTAGATTTAAACATCACATTCACTAATCTAACGCACGGCAGTCACTTCACACCACTGTTATTCAGTGCACATGATTCAGACCAACATATATTTCAAATTAGCACGACGGCGTCACAAAGCCTGCAAGCAATGGCCGAAGGTGGGAACATTTCTGGCTTAGCTGCTGACCTAAGCGCTGTTAATGCAGATATCACTGAAAATCCCGCCGCAGGCTTAACCGCACCTGGACAAAGTGTTAGTTTTGAAATGACCACACAACCCACAAATACCAACCTATCTGTTGCAGCAATGATTTTGCCAACTAATGATGGTTTTGTTGGCCTCGATTCATTAGTAATACCTGGCGATGCAGGTACATATACTTTTTACCTGAATGCTTATGACGCAGGCACAGAAGCTAACGATGAAATCGTAAATGGTGGCGGTGCTCCGGGTACACCAGGCATTCCTGCTGATCCATTAGGGCAAAACGGGGCAAGTGCAACTGGCCTGGCTAATACGGAAAACAATAGCAATGTACACATCCATCGTGGCGTCATTGGTGATACAGACGCAACGGGTGGTGCAAGTGATTTAGACAGTCGCGTGCATCGTTGGTTGAACCCTGTTGCCCGTTTGATTATTGAAGTTAAATAGGAGATAAGCTAATGAATAAAATTGTATGTAACGCGACCTTGGCTGGCTCCATGATACTAAGCTTAGCTGCCTGCGATCAATCACCTATGCAAGAATACAGCATCAACATTAGTAATGTCACGCATGGTCAACCCCTCTCTCCACCCGTAGCGATGTTGCACTCAAAAAAGACTCAGTTATGGAAAATAGGCGAACAGGCCAGCGAGGCGCTTGAAGCTATGGCAGAAGGCGGAGATGGTAGTGGCTTATTAAGTACACGCCCACGAAATCCGCAGTATCAGGCCAATGCACCACTACTCCCCGGGGAGAGTATTGAGTTTACGCTTGAAGCCAGAACCAACAAAGTAAAAAATCTTTCTATTGCTGGCATGCTAGTTAATACCAATGATGCATTTAGTGGATTAAATAGCATTGAACTTGTTGATCTTAAAGCGGGTCAGAGCAGTGTTTACTACACCTATGCTTATGATGCAGGAACAGAATTTAATAGCGAGCTAAATAACACTATTCCAGGCCCTGCCGATAATGGTGAAGGCTTTAATGCTGTACGTGATGATGTAACCTCAGTTGTTACATTTCATAGTGGCGTCGTATCAGCAGATGATAACTTTACTGACTCAACACTAAGCGGCGCTAATAAATTTGATAATCCAATACTTCGCATTGAGGTCACTGCACTTGAGGCGAGCACTAAAAAATGAAGGAAGCCCAACACTACAGCGACGTGCTGTAGTGTTGAATTAAGTCATGATGAAAACTAAAAAAGTCATACTTGTTGAAGATAATAAAGACATATCAAAGCTCATAAAACTGCACCTTAATGACATTGGTATAAGCGTAGATGTTTGCTATAACGGCGCTGAAGGCTGGGAAAAAATTCAACAAGGTGAATATGACCTTATTATTCTAGATATCATGCTTCCAGAAATGGATGGACTTGTTATCTGTAGTAAAATTCGTCAGAAATATACAAATTACACCCCTATATTAATGCTCACCTCGCGCTCATCTGAAATGGATAGGGTGCTTGGGCTAGAATCAGGTGCCGATGATTATTTAACGAAACCATTCAGCTTAATGGAAATGGTAGCAAGAGTTAAGGCCTTAATACGCAGACAAAATGCAATGCAGGTTACATCCTCTGATTCAGACAAATTAAATTTCACCAATTTAAGCATTAGCACGCAATCTCGTGAAGTTTTAATACGGCAAAAAAAGATAGAATTAACCGCAAAAGAATTTGATTTATTGCTGTATTTTGCGCGCCATCCCGGCCAGGTATTTAACCGCATGCAACTACTCGATAAAGTATGGGGATATGGGCACGAAGGGTATGAGCACACTGTTAATTCACACATTAATCGTTTACGTGGCAAACTGGAATCTGATCCCAGGTCACCTCAATTTATTAAAACGGTATGGGGTGTTGGCTACCAGTTTGTAGCAACAGAAACGTAAACCGCGTATTTAAAAAATTATGAAGATATCATTTTTCCACACTCTCTATTTTAAACTTGCAGCAGGCCTAACACTAATTCTTTTAATTATTGGCCTTTCCTATACAGTATTCGCTAATTATTTATTACTTCAGGTCAACCAGTCTAGCCATCAACTTATTAATAAAAACTTAGCAGAGAATTTAGTCAATGATAAAAAAATAGTTAATAACGGGAAAATTGATATAAAAGCCATGAAAGATACTTTCATGCAATATATGAGCATAAACCCTAGCATAGAAATATATTATCTGGATCTACAAGGTAACATACTCGCCTACTCCGCAGAACCCGGGAAAGTAAAACGCAACTCGGTTAACTTAGCACCCATTAAAAATCGCATAAACAACCCAAACAATACCAATAACTTGGGCGATGATCCTCGATCACATGACATTAGAAAGGCCTTTTCCGCAACTACTATTCCAAACGCTACGAAACCTGAAGGCTACTTATATGTGGTTTTACAAGGTGAGGAAATAACCGCGGCATTAAATTCAAAAACACACAATACCATCATATATTTAAGTGGAATAATATTGGCCGGAAGCCTGGTAGTAGGATTATTAATAGGCTTATATATTTTTTATAAAATAAATATACGCATTAAAAATCTTCAAACCAATGTAGCCCATTTTGTAGCCAATGATTTCTCCAGTAAGAAAATAACCAATTTTGAGTCTAATAACTTATTGCCAAAAGACGAAATAAGCGAACTAGAAAGCAATATCAATAACATGGCGACACACATAGACAAACAATGGGCCGCCTTAAAACAGCAGGACACCTTACGACGAGAAATGGTTGCTAATATTTCTCATGACTTACGCACACCACTTGCATCTATTCAGGCTTATCTAGAGACCTTAAGTATTAAATATAATGTTTTAGATAATGAAGAAAGACAGAAATATATTCACACAATGAGCAAACAGGCAAAGGGCCTACAAAAGTTAATTGATGGATTATTTGAACTGGCAAAATTAGATGCCCGAGAGCATGAACCAGCAATGGAGAGTTTTCCTCTTTTAGAACTAACCTATGATGTGATTGCAAAGTTTGAACACAGTGCAGCAAAAAAAGAGATTATATTAAACATAAATTCAGAAACAGAAAACCCAATGGTATTTGCAGACCTGGGTTTAATAGAACGTGTATTAGACAATTTAATTAGTAATGCCATTTATTACAGCAAGGTAAATGGATATATAAGCGTTAATATTGCAGCACCTGAAGATGGCAGTTTAACGGTAAAGATAAGTGATACAGGCCAGGGTATTCCATTAGATCAACAAGCCTTAGTATTCGAGCGCTTTCATCAGGCTCACACACCCGAGCGAACAGATGGCCATGCAGGTTTGGGACTGTGTATTGTTAAAAAAATAATTGAGTTACATAAGCAATCAATATGGCTGGAGAGCAGACCAGAGCATGGTGCGCAATTTAATTTCACCTTAGCGACAACACAAGTATTTAGACAGAAAGTAATTAGCCATTACTAAGTTCATAGGCAATATCAGTCTCACAGACCCTACACAATGAGTTGCATCTAAAAGGTGAATATCAATAAATACAAAAGCCCTTACCTCTTCCATCTGTGCGATTAAAATTTATTGTTTTAATCGGTAACCTGTTTTAAACATCCACCAAACTATCAGTAAACAAACCACCAGAAATGCCAACACTACAGCCAGGCTTAGGCCTACACTCACATCGGATACTTCAAAAAAGCTCCAGCGAAAGCCACTGATTAAATAAACCACAGGGTTAAACAGTGTCACGGTTTGCCATGCGGGGGGCAACATACTGACTGAATAAAAACTGCCACCTAAAAAAACCAGTGGTGTTATAACTAACATGGGAATAAGTTGTAGTTTTTCAAAATCAGTGGCCCACAAACCAATAATAAATCCAAACAGGCTAAATGAAATACAGGTCAAAATTAAAAATAATAACATCCACCATGGATGTGCAATTTCTAATGGCACAAAAAACCCCGCCGTCGCCAAAATAACCAAACCAATAATAAATGACTTAGTTGCTGCCGCCCCTACATAGCCAATTAAAATTTCAACAAATGATATAGGGGCTGATAACACTTCGTAAATCGTGCCGGTGAACTTGGGAAAAAATATACCAAATGAGGCATTCGAAATACTTTGTGTCAGCAAGGCCAGCATCATTAAACCGGGCACTATAAAGCTACCATAAGACACACCTTCAATCGATTCAATGCGTGTGCCGATTGCCGCGCCAAATACCACGAAGTAAAGTATGGTAGAAAGAATAGGCGATGCAAAACTCTGCGCAATGGTTTCAAATGCGCGCATCATTTCATATTTATATATTACGCGTATTGCATGAAAATTCATTGCTCTGCCTTCAACAAGTTAACAAATATTTCTTCTAATGAAGTTTTCGTTGTCTGCACATCTTTAATTAATAATCCCGCATCTCTAATAGCGGCCAATAACTCATTAATACCCGTATCTGTTTTGTGTGGATCATAGGTATAAATGAGTTTATTTCCATCCACAGACAGTTCAAGCTCTAAGGGCACTAACATCTCAGGCATTATAGAAAGAGCGCTTTCAAGTTCAATAATTAACTGACGTTTACCCAGCTTATGCATCAAGGCCTCTTTGTCATCAACCAACAGCAATTCGCCATGATTAATAACACCCACGCGATCAGCAATCGCCTCGGCCTCTTCTATATAATGTGTTGTAAGAATAATCGTTACACCTGATTCACGTAAACGCCTCACCAGATCCCACATATCCTTGCGCAACTCGACATCAACCCCTGCGGTGGGTTCATCCAGAAATAAAACCATTGGCTCATGCGCCAGCGCCTTACCTATAAGCACCCTACGTTTCATGCCACCAGATAAGGCCAGCAAGATACTATCTTTTTTATCCCACAAGGATAAATCCTTAAGTACCTGTTCAAGATATTGTGGATTCGGTTTTTTACCAAATAACCCACGACTAAAACACAAGGTACCCCAAACTTTATCAAAAGCGCCAAGCGTTAACTCTTGTGGCACCAGACCAATCAGACTACGCGTTAGTCGAAAATCTTTCACATTATCATGACCATCAACCAGCACCGAGCCAGTACTGGCATTTACAATGCCGCAGATAATCGAAATAAGCGTTGTTTTACCTGCGCCATTAGGCCCAAGCAAAGCGAGAATTTCACCCTGCTTAATATCCAGATTTACATTTTTAAGTGCCTGATAGCCATTACCATAAGTTTTAGATAAATTTGAAATTGAAACAATCGGCTGCATTTTATAATCTCGGTTAGCGCCATACTTTTATAGTGACTGAGATATTAAAGCTTAGCTAGCAGACAAACAAGCGGAAGAAGAATAAGAACAAAAAATTTAACTTATAGATCATATTAACTATACTAGTTAACTCAAAATCCATTTAAAAAATTGATTACAGGCGCCATTCATAACAGATATGCACGTTCATTTAATAAAATATCTTATTACACCGACTTTGCTATTTGTCACTCAAAACGTATTAGCAGGTCATATTGCGTCCAGATCATTAGACCTAGCATCTTCAAACAACCAGATAGTCTCTAATAAAAACATTAAATATGAACTACTTAATGAAAAAGAGGATACGGGGTGGGCGCTCTATATAGATAATGATGTCATCGTATCGCGTGGTAGAAGTGACCAGGATTACACTGGCGGCTTCTCATTTACACTTTCTGGGCATCGTGCAACAAATTATCTGCTGAGCATAGATAGCTGGCGTCAATATTTCCACGAATTAATCGGCTTAGATAAGCTATATAATGATAAGGCGCATTTTAAGCTGCATAGCTTCAATTTCGGCTTCACTCTGTTTACGCCTGCAAACTTATCCAGTTCAGCTCCAATTTTAGACGAGCACCCCTATGCTAGTTTTTTTTATATCTCTAACTCAAACGAAATTGTCGTACCCGAAGACGATATTGCCTATCAGTCGATATTATCCATTGGTTTTCTGGGATTAGATTTAGCTGAAGATGTACAAAAATCAGTGCACAGATTACTCAATAGTGATGAACCCATGGGTTGGGATAATCAGATTTCATCGGGGGGTGAATTAACCGCAAAGTATACTTTCGCCGCACAAAAAATACTAAATCGTAGTCACGCTAAAGAATATACACGACATGAATTAAAATTGACCGGTGAAGCCAACCTCGGCTTTGGCACAAATATTTCTGCTGGCTTCAATTGGCGATGGGGGCGCATTACCACACCCTGGTGGAGTTTCACCCCCCACCTGAGCGACTATATTAACATGGGTGTTCCCATTGCTAAAGAAACCGAAAAAACACATGATCCCGAATTCTTTCTGTGGCTAGGTAGCAGCTACCATGTGCGACTGTATGATGCTATTTTACAAGGACAATTCAGGAATAGCGCCGTCACATTTGATGATAATGAGCTAGAAAGGACAATGACGGAGCTATCAGTGGGTATCACACGTGAATTTTCAAATAATATACGTATCAGCTTTTTCTATCGTAAGCGAACAGCAATATTAAAACTTCCTGATGTACGCAGGCCAAAATGGGGTGGAATTGCTATTAGCAAATCATTTTAAAGTTTAAGTTTTTCACTAATCTCATTAATTATTTTCACTCTGCCCCGATTATTGAAGACAGGTAATTTTTTAATTTTACTCTACCCTAAAATATTCCACCTCTGTTAGAATGAATAAACTTTTTTTTGCAGAATATATACGTGTCACTGAACCAGATTAAAATAGCTATTTACTCCCTTTTTTTAACCCAAAAATTCGGCCTTAAATTGAAAAAGGTGGATAATGCAGCCGAAGTTACCAAGCTTCGACTGGAATATGCAGAAACCTTGTTGTCACGTTTAAATATTAGCGTAGACGTTGATGGTGCGGAAAAAATTGACCCTGGCGAACAATATCTTATCATTTCTAATCATCGTAGCATTATCGACCCTCTAATTGTCGAAATTGCACTGAAGAACAAAGGAATCGATGGCTTATGGATTGCTAAAAAAGAACTTTATAATTCCTTTTTCTTTGGTACATTTACACGTAATGCAGGCACTGTATTACTGGATAGAAGTTCAAAGAGCATGAGCTTATTCTTTAAAGAAATTAAGAAAAATGTAGCAAAAGGATATTCCATTTGCATTTTTCCTGAAGGTACGCGCAATAAAAATGATGCGCTATTATCTAAATTTAAAGAAGGCTCTCAAATAATAGCGATGAAAAACAGATTGAAGATATTGCCCGTATTCATTAAAACTAATACTAATGAAGTTTTAATGGAAGCAATTAAAAACAATACCAAAGGTTTAAAAGTGACTATAGAAATTGGAGATTTTATTGACTACAAAGACCGCTCTAGAACATTGGAAGAATCTTACAAACTGCGATTTAATATTTAAGCTAGCGAAAGGCTGCAAACACTTATTTTCAATAAAACTCAACGAGTCAAATATTGTCTCATTTTACCTTCTTTAACTCTTTAATTCTCGATTATCATTTAGCGCGACTGGTGACACTCCTGACAACTGTTGCTTATTTCTCTAGCTTTAGAATAATTAGGTGGGGTCGTTTTCGCAAACATCTTTGCGGTGCCAACGTCACTGATAAACTGCTCAATATGATCGCGTATAAACAATTGATTGGTTTGTGCATGTCCGCCACTAAGGCGAGATGAAATGCTTTGAAGCCCACTGAGCTCAGCAACAACCTGCTGCTGATTAATCTCCGACGTTGGCGCTTTTGCAACTAACAGACCAAGTCGCTCAATGCCATCATCCATCTCTCTCATCAGGTTCTTTACTTGCCCTTTCTCCAGATAAGTAAAGTCCTCTGGATAAGTCAATTGCCGAATTTTAGAGCAGCCAGCTATACTGCCCGCAAGCAATACTGTCAGTAATACATTTAAAGATGAGCGTCTTAAAAATACATTCATTGTGATTCTCTATTACATTTACATCGACTGTAATGTTTTAATAATTAATTTACCAGTTTAAATTCTATCTTTATGACAGTTCCAGCAAATTTCAAAGGCAGCGCCATTAGCTTCTCCACAGGCTGGGCACGTCCACTCTGTGGAAGTATTGCTTTCAGTTAAAGGCAGCAAGAGTCTTTTGGCTTTACTATAAAACGCATCTTCAACCCAAAGCTCTAGCCAGGTATCAAAGGGTGACAGGTCCCCTGCCGCAGCACCAATAAATTCATTTTTTAATAGTACATCAATATTTTCATGCGCCAAAATATTACGCGCATTAAAGACTAGAAAACGATTTTCATTTGTGTAAATTAATTTCATACCGGATAATAGAAAAAACCTCGGCATAGAGCAATTACTAATAATTATCTTTACCACAATCCCTTTAATAATACTGACCTCAAAAATTTAGCGCTATAATGAACGTACACATACTTATTAATGAGTAATGCATTGTGTCCATTTTATTTGATCTTGATGGTGTATTTTATCAGGGCAACAAAGCCATTGAAGGCGGGGCCGAGGTGGCCTTATGGGTGCAAAAAAATAACATTCCCCATTTATTCATCACCAACACGTCTTCGCGTCCACGAAGCGCATTGGTCAGCAAACTTGCCAGCTTTGGCATCAACACAGACGAATCACATATTCTTACCCCCGCTATTGCCACGCTACACCGATTAAAGCAGCAGCCACCTGAGCACCCAATTGCGCTATTTATGCCAAACGCAACTCAGGCTGAATTCGCAGGCTTTTCTCTGTGGCATGGGGGTAACAGGCCAGTATCTGCTGTCATTATTGGTGATATGGGTGAACTATGGACATTCCAGATTCTCAACCAGGCTTTTCGTCTGTTAATGCAGCGGCCACCGCCACAATTCATTGCACTGGGCATGACCCGCTACTGGCAGGCAAGTGATGGTTTGCGCCTTGATGTGGCACCGTTCATTGTTGCACTTGAACACGCCACGGGCATTAAGGCACAGGTTATGGGAAAACCCGCCAGGGCTTTTTACCAAACCGCTATAGACATATTGGGAAGCACGGCAGAAAAAACCATCATGGTAGGTGATGATATTCATGGCGATGTGGCAGGCGCGCAGAATGCAGGGCTGCAAGGTGTACTGGTAAAAACAGGTAAATATCGCCCTGAAGATATGCAACAGGGCATACAACCCAATGCCCTGCTAAATTCAATTGGTGATTTACCTGACTGGTGGCAGCAGCAAATTTAAACCCATACAAAACTTGACTGGTTAATATTATGAACCTGAAACGTATGATAGCCGACATCGAAAACGAAGTGACACTCACACGCTCTTATATTGGCAAAAACAAACTCGACGATCGCGTTATGGATGTCATGGCCAGAGTGCCGCGTGATCTCTTTGTTCCAGATAACGTCAAACTCATGGCCTTTAACAATGGCCCCATACCCATTGGACACGGACAAACAATATCGCAACCTTATATCGTCGCCTTAATGACGGATTTATTGCAGCTCAAGCCCGATGACAGCGTATTGGAAATCGGCACTGGGTCGGGCTATCAAACCGCTGTACTATCCATGTTATGCAAACAGGTTTATTCGGTAGAAAGAATTTATCAGCTTAACAAAATTGCCAACCAGCACTTTAAAGACCTTACATATAACAACATTGAAACCTGCGTAAGCAATGGCTATACAGGCTGGCCCGAACATGCACCATATGATGCAATTATTGTTACCGCTGCCGCCTCTCATATACCCGGGCCACTCATAGACCAACTTAAGCCTGGTGGCAATCTGGTGATTCCAGTTGGTCTATCGGGTATGCATCAGGAACTATTGCAGGTAAAAAAAGATCTGCAAGGCGAAGTATCGGTTGATTCAATATTGGGGGTCGCGTTTGTACCGCTGATTAATGACAGCATTCCTCCAGCAAATGCATCGATACACTAAAAAAGTGTCTGCACTCTGGAAACTATTAATAGTCGGAATCTTCGCTTACGCCGCGATGAACGCCTTTGTTTATTTTATGCAATCCCGCCTGATCTTTTATCCAAACATGCCCGGGCGCGCCCTTGTTGCCACACCTGAAGACATTGGCCTGCCTTATGAAAATATAGAATTCGTTACTGAAGACAATATCAGGTTACACGGCTGGTATATTGCAAACCAGCAAGCAAAAGGCAGCCTTCTTTTTTTTCACGGTAATGCAGGCAATATATCCCATCGACTCGATTCAATTAAAATTTTCCATCGTTTGCAACTCAACGTGTTTATTATTGATTACCGAGGCTATGGCCAAAGCGAAGGGAAAACAACAGAAAAAGGCACCTATCTGGATGCACAAGCGGCATGGAACTATCTCATTAATACTCGAGGCATCAGTGAAAAACAAATTATTATCTTCGGTCGTTCACTCGGTGCATCTATAGCCAGCTGGCTTGCCAGCAAACATGCGCCCGCTGCCTTAATTATAGAATCAGGCTTTAGCTCTGTGCCCTCCATGGGTCAGCGGCTTTACCCTTTTTTACCCATACGCTGGCTGGCGCACTATAAATACAATACCAAACACTATGTCAAAAATGTTTCTCGCCCTGTGCTGGTTGCACATAGCAGGTATGACGACATCATCCCTTACGAAGAAGGGCGAGAAATATTTTTAGCCGCCGCACAACCAAAGCAGTTTTTAGAAATGCGTGGCGGACATAATGATGGCTTTATCGTGAGTGGCAGCGCTTATATAAACGGGCTGCAGTTATTTATTAATAAAAACTTGTAACATGCAGAAAAATATTTAATCGCACGCGTACTCAGCTAAACACTAAGTGATTTTTCCGCCTCAATAAATATGCGTTTCACATCCGGGTATTGCTGTTTAATAATATGAGTCAGTGCCGCAATAGTACCTTCGACTTCATCTGCGGATATGCTGTCTTTAAAGTCTACACTCAAATTCGCCAGTATATAATTGGGGCCCATGTGCAGGGTTAGTACTTCATTAACCTGATCGATCACGCTATTACTTTGTAAAATTTCCCTAATGCCTTTAACCACCGATTGGTTGGCGCTTTCACCGATGAGCAAGCCCTTGGTTTCATAGGCTAACCAGATTGCTGTGCCAATAAGTATAAGCCCGATAATAATCGACGCGATGCCATCAAAATAAACAAAGCCCGTGTACTGACTCAGTGCAATACCAACAAAGGCGACGAATAACCCCAGCATGGCCGCTGAATCTTCAAACAACACAACGAATATAGAAGGGTCTTTGGCTCGCTTCACCGCTTCAATATAACCCCACTTACCCTTAGCCCGGCTGAATTCACGTAAAGCAAAAAGCCAGGCGGCGCCTTCAAATAACATCGCCAGGCCTAACACAATGTAATTAAGCATCGGGTTTTTCATTTCAACCGGGTTTAACAAATGTTGTATACCCTCATAAATAGATATACCACCACCCAGCGCAAAGATCAGGATGGCTACAATAAAACTCCAGAAATAAATTTCTTTACCATGCCCAAAAGGAAAATTTTCATCTGCTGGTTTTGTCGATTGTTTAATGCCATGCAGTAACAGAATCTGGTTACCCGTATCCACCAGGGAATGAATACCTTCAGACAACATCGCAGAACTGCCGGTTATAAACGCCGCGGAAAATTTTGTAACCGAAATTAAGGCATTGCCAATAAGTGCCGCAATAATGACTTTTTTTGAACCTGTTGACATGGTTAACTGTTACCTTGTTAAAAAATTAAAATAGCTTGCGATTTAAAGGGCAGATTAAAATAGCCGGTACAGCTGTTAATGATCACCGTTGCCACCTACTCTTTATAATGATTGCCTTTTAAGCAAACGCATCAACCACAAAATCTACAAAGGCACGTACTTTCGCGGTGAGGTATTGTCGATGTGGATAGACTGCGAATATATCAAATTTCAAGTGATCGTAATCATCTAAAATAATCTGTAACTCACCACTGGCAACTTCTTTTTCACAGGTAAATAAAGGCAAGCGAGCTATACCCAATCCCTGCACCACCATCGCAACTTCTATATGTGCGCTATTACACAGAGCACGGGCATTAACAGAAACGCTTGTACGTTTACCGTCTTTATAAAAACTCCATTGTGTTGGCGTGGGCAATAATGAATATGCAATACAATCATGCTGGCTTAACTCTTCCGCTTTTATCGGCACGCCACTGCGCTCTAAATAATCCGGCGATGCCACAACAACTGCGCGCGATGTGGTGAATTTTCGTGCCACCAGGTTCGTGTCTTTAATTTCACCGACACGAATCACCACATCATATCCTTCAGCCACCACATCAATAAGGCGGTCATTAAATTCTACTTCAAGCCTCACATCCGGGTAGCGCTGCATAAATTGCGGAAATACATCCAGTAAATATTTAGAGCCAAAGCTACCTGGTGCATTAATGCGCAATAAACCGCTTGGTTTTTCCTGTAATTGATTGATGGAGCGTTCCGCATTCTCTGCATCTATAACAATTTGACTGCAACGCTCGTAATAGGCGCGCCCAGCATCCGTAAGGCTAATGGTGCGTGTGGTGCGGTTTAGCAAACGGCTTCCCAGGCGTTTTTCGAGGCGCGTGACCTCTTTACTAATAAAAGATGTTGAATGCCCAAGCGCATGTGCGGCGGCGGTAAATGAACTCGCATTCACCACCGCAACAAACACCGCCACACCCTCTAGCAGGTTTGTACTGGCGACTTTTTCAACCATTTTTCACCCTATTACTAACCATATGGAAATAATGTATTTCTATATAGCATATTTATCCCTCGATGTTTATTAATTATTCTATTTACAACGAATCAACAAACAGCCTTTTAAGCGGAGACAGAACATGAAAATACTCGCATTTGCAGCCACTAGCAGCTCAAAATCAATTAACAGGCAACTGCTGAGCTACACAGCCAGCCAGTTTGAAAACGGGGAAACCGAGATACTTGATATTAATGATTATGAACTTCCCCTGTTTAGCGAAGACAAAGAAGCCGAGATAGGCCAACCTGAATTGGCAAAAGCCTTTTTACAAAAAATCGCTAATAGCGATGCGCTGATTATTTCATTTGCCGAGCACAATGGTTCCTACACTGCGGCCTATAAAAATATATTTGATTGGGCATCACGCATTAACCCAAAAGTATTTCAAAACAAACCGATGGTAATGCTCGCCACATCACCCGGCCCCGGTGGAGCAGCAAGTGTTCTAGCTACGGCAACCACATCCGCCCCGTTCTTTGATGGCGATGTAAAGGCAAGCCTTTCAGTGCCCAGCTTTTATGACAATTTTGATATTGCACAAGGACGTATTATTAATGAGGGCATAAACAAACATCTGCGCAGCGCGCTAAACAGTTTACGGTAATGAATTTTAATAAGCGCTGTAAACAAAAGGTGGCGGTGAATTAAATCCGCATTCAATTTAATATATTGGCAACGGCTTAGAAAAATCAGCTACTCTAATAAAACAGGTTTCCCGATTATTTCCACGTTGAACAATATGATATGAATAATTCGGCAAATACGTCCTTGCGCGCCTCGGTATAACAACTCCTTTGCTATGTGAATTTATAATTTTCTACTTACCGAACTGAATGATCTGCCACATGATGTGATTGATCAATATTTAGTCCCTGCATCACCTTTTTGCTCGCCTTTAATCTCTTCGGCACTTTTAACTCCCGGCAGCTTTAACTTTCTTTTATGAATGTCTCGTTTAAATTTGAATCCATCAGATCTTTTACATCTTCTTTTTTATTCGTCATGGTGATTTTTGGAATGTATTCGGCGAGTTTGCAACGGTTGCGGCCTTTGCTCTTGGCCTGATAAAGAGCAGTATCGGCGCGGCGCAAAAGACTTTCAATATCGTCATCCTCTCCAAGTTCGGCGATGCCGATGCTGACGGTAACGGTGGGGGAACAAGTACCCTGCCGTATTTCGGTTTCTGCCGACTCTGCAGCAAAGCTGGTGCGCAGTCTTTCCGCCGCCACCAGGGCCCGTTCGGCAGAGGCGTTTGGTAACAGGGCGACAAATTCTTCACCGCCAAAACGACAGAAAACATCCTCGTTGCGCAGCTCCCTGTCGGCGATAGCAACGAATCGACACAACAGCGCGTCACCGGCATCATGGCCAAGACGGTCGTTAATGTTTTTGAATTTATCGAGATCCATCATCAATAAGGAGAGTGGCTTGCCGTATCGGCGAGATCGAGCCATCTCCTTTTCTGCAATTAACGAGAATGAGCGGCGGTTAAGCACGCCGGTCAGAGGGTCGTGGTTGGCCAGGCTATTAAGACCTGCCTGAAGATGTTCGGCTGTCATCAGCACCATGCCAAGCGTTATGGCGATTGTCATGCATAACCACCAGAGCAGCATAAAGACGGCGAATCCATCGGGATTCAAAGGGTCTACTGGTAAGGCATTTTGATCAGTGGCGATGACGCGTATCAGAAAAACCGCCGCATTAATCGCATAGGCCCAACCCGTGGCGCGCATAGCAAGCGGAATTGGTTTGGGCGCGGTGAGTAATTCACGTGCAATCAGTGCTGACAATATAACAATCAGGATGGCATTGGCCTGTGCCCGGAGATGCATCGAATACTGGAAGTGCACTGTTGCAATCCAAATAAGTGTACTAGCAGTAACGACAATCAAAACCAGGGGTGAGAGAGGGGCACGCATAATAAAACGTCGAAAGCCATCCCATGCCATAAGCAGGCCGAGCACCACAAACAGTTGCGCCAGAGACAAGGACGGCTGCCAGTGTTTAACGCCAAAGAGCAGGACCAGAAAAAGCGCAAGCGCACCGGCACCACCAGCCAATGCCCAGCGGCCAAGCCCGGGGATGGTGGGGTGCATTCGCCAAAGCAGGAGCCTCGCCCCCGCGCAAAATACGTTCGCCAGTGCCACGGCCACTATTAACGTGCGGATATCAAATGTCATGTACAGCAAAAACCTCTAATATGTTGTGTTGTGTCCTGTTCTATCATCTGAACGAATGTTCCCATAAAAAAAGGGCGGCACCTTTAATTGCGGCCAGAATGTCGGCAGCTTTGGTATTAATGGTTGGCATTGTTATCAGCACCCGATTCAAGCACTGAATCGATAGTGTTTAATAACTCTTTAACATTGAACGGCTTGGTCAAATAGGCGTAGACACCGGCAGCGAGCAACTTTTCAATTTGGCGTTTTATCGCATCGGCGCTGATGATTACTACCGGTATGTGCTGGGTTTCCGGGTATGATCTCAGGCGTGCCAGTACTTTATCGCCCATCAAGTCTGGCAGGTGCAGATCCAGCAGAATCAGGTCCGGTTTATGCAGGAGCGCCAGATCAATCCCCAGCTTGCCCTGCATTGCTGGAATCAATTTGATGTGCGGTCGATGAGACAGTGCGACTTCCACCAGGCGAAAATTGGCGATATTGTCCTCGATATAGAGCAGCGTAGCAGATCCGGCCTGTCCCGCTTCAGGTATTTCTGCCATTCCATGGCTGGCTTCTGTAACATGATCTTGTTCAGTCACTTCGTCAATCGAGGAGAGCTCTACCCAGAAAGTGCTGCCCACACCGAGTTCACTGTCCAGACTCAGTGCTCCTCCCATAGCCTCGATGAGCGCCTTGCTCAACGCCAGGCCAACACCACTGCCTTCAATGCCGCTTTCATCAGCATTGAGACGTTCGAAGGCTTCGAACACTCGCTCGCGGTTTTCCTCGGCAATGCCCGGGCCGCTATCGCTGACGCTGATACGGATGATCCCTTCGCGTATTTCGGTACAGAACAATGTGATCGTGCCGCCATCATGGTTGTACTTGACCGCATTAGACATCAGGTTCAACAGTACCTGTTTCAGCCGTTGCAGATCGGCGAGCACATGAGCATTGCATTCTTCAGGAGTGGCGCTCTTGAGCTGGATGCTGCGCCTGGCTGCCAGCGGGCGCATCAAGCCACAGACATCTTCCAGCACACTGAGAACATTCACCGGCTCCAGTGACAGATGCTGGCGACCGGATTCGATACGGGCGATGTCCAGCACCTCGTTAATCAGCTCGGTCAGATGTCGTCCAGCCTTGAGGATATGGTCGACACTTTCGCGCTCCATGATATCGAGCTCTTTCAACTCAAGTAGCTGGGAGAAACCTACAATGGCATTCAATGGCGTCCGCAATTCATGACTCATCCGGGACAGGAAATCACTCTTCGCATGGTTCGCTTTTTCGGCGGCGTCCCTCGCGGTAACTAACTCTTGCTCTGCTCGTTTTAAATCATCGATACGCATCCATGAGCCAACAATCTCGGTTGGCTGACCTTCATCGTCAAAGATGGTTTGCAATTCATCAAATACCCAGCAATAACTACCATCACTCAAGCGGAAGCGGTACTGGTGATTGTAGCTTTCGCGCCCACCCTGGCGCTGCGCAATATCATTAAACACCCTGTCTACATCATCCGGGTGAATATTACTTGCCCAGAATTTCGGATCATCCAGAAACATCGAGGGCTCGTAGCCAAAACTGGTTCGTACATTGTCACTGATGAATGTTGCCGCATAATCGCCACTCCCCTTGCAGGTGTAAATGCAGGCAGGACTGGTGGTCATCAGAAAATCCAGACGTTGCTGCCTGAGTTCGAGCTCATTCTCCGTCTGCTTGCGCTCAGTGATATTGCGTACGATAGCGACATAATGACCTGCCCTGTTTTCCCTGGCAATATACTGGAGGGATATCTCCACAGGAATATCATGACCGTCCTTGTGCCGATGAACTGTTTCGAGTCTATGCGAGCTTATTGTGCCATTCTGTAACGGTGTAAGCATGGCGCGAAAACGGGGCTCATCAAATTCTGGTTTGATATCAACGGGCGTCATTCTCCTCAGCTCGTTGTCACTGTAACCGATCTCATCGCAGGCACTGCGATTAACATAAAAAAATCGTAGCGTGTCTGCATCGAATATGTACACACCGTCCAGCGTTTGATCGAGCGTATTTTTTAACTCTTTCAGTTCCGCCTGCGCTGCAAGCCGTTCACTGATATCACGCGCGATGGCGACAAACATGATCTGCTCATCTAGCTGCACTATATTAACCGCCGCCTCCATCGGGAAGGTACTGCCGTTCTTGCACCTGCCAGTCAATTCACGGTTTTTTCCGCTAATAGTCTCGCCGGTACGTGCATAGTACTGCAGATGACCGACATACTCGCTTGCATACGGTTCGGGGAGAAGTATTTTGAAAGCTTGTCCTTTGACTTCTGTTTCTGTGTAATCGAATATGCGCTCTGCAGCTTTATTGAACGATTCGATTAACCCCTGCTCATCAATTGTAATCAATGCATCCACACTGGCATTAAACAATATCCGGGTACGGGTTTCGCTTTGCACGAGTCGCCAACTTTCCAGATAGCGCTGTCTGTTGTGACGGGAAAAAACAAAGAAGAAAACCAACGAGAAAATAATGATCCCGCCCGAGAACAGGAAAATAGACAGCTCGTATTTCTTCATTTGCTGCGTGATATATTTAGTAAGTTCCACATCCAGTATATCTGCCCGTTGAAGTACGCCTCCGAAGACCTGATCAAATTCGACATCATAATCAATATCTGCGCGAACATCCGCCATATGCGCAAGCCGATGCCCCCCCAGAACCTTCAACTGTCGGATATCGGCCTGTAACTTTTCAGCTGCACTGCGGAGTGCCTCGTCTTGCAGTCCGCCGACAACGTGGTGCCCATATTCTCCGCCCTCCAGCATGACACTAACAAACCTGTTGGCCCGCTCCAAATGGTGCGGGAGGGGTTGCGGTACTGGGTCACCCTGATCCATTTCTTCCAGCCACAGATGGTATAGCGCCAATTCAGCTTTCACCTCACCCGCCAGGCCATGGAGAGGCAGGAGTTGATGCGGTATGTCTAGTGCTGTACGCGTAAAATAGGCAAGCACCCCCATGGTGGCCACAACAAAGACGATCACCAGGATGAGGGTTCGCACAAAGCTGCGTTTTATCTCCTGTTTGGTAACGGATGCTTGATTATTTATATCGTTCATTCGTTATATTTCCTGTCAGAAGTGGCGCCCAATATCGGAACATCCAGAGTGGCGGCGGCAATGCGGGTAATCTAGTCGAAGGGATTTCTGGGAGACGTATCCAGAATTTCATAACGAGACTGTAGAAAAACTCAATAATTCCATACGTTTTCTACATCCCGGTTTGTTTTTGTTCGTTTCATTAACTTAATAGTTTAGTTTAAGTCAGATGTGTTTTTTATGTTTATTTTTACTATCGAGTTATTTTCTTATATTCAGGTTCAAATGCGCTATCTGTACAGTTCTATGCAGCCAATGTACCGTACTTTATTAACTTCTCATATTATGCACCATACAAAATAGCTTCCACTAATCCCTGCACTTTTTCCTTGCCTTTTAAACTAAATCGACTAAGTTTTTTGTTCGTGCCGATATTGCCAAACACAGGTTCTACAACAGACATTCGGTAGCGCTAGATGAGCTTGCCTTTGTCGCTGTCTACTTGCGTTTCACCCAATCGGTAAAATTAGCGGCGCGTTTATTTTCTACAAAAAAGATAACTTGCCGACCATGGCCTTTACCTTCACGGATGTTAGCTGAATTTGGATTGCTTATGTATTGTTGTTTAAGTGTACAGTGTCGGCACTTGCTGAGGCGACTTTCAAAAAAAGCGCTTATAGTTTCACGTGTACCCAGGCCTTTATTTTTGATCACATGGATTCACCTGTGGACAAATGCAACTTTTGTTTATGGGGTTTAGGCTAAATTTGCGGGCGGGTATGACGCTTATGCTATAATTCAACCAATCTGTAGGGTGAATCAAGCACAGGATTTTTTTGCGAGAGTTTTATCTAATTATTAAGTAGTATTACGTACTCTTATTAATGCCCGTAAAGATGAAACAATATTCATCTTTATTTATATTCACCTGCAATTTTCCCTCGTGACCTTCGGCATAAGCGATCCAACCAGGTTTGTGCTGGCATTCGGGTACATGGGGATGTTCTTCATTCTTTTTTCTATCGTACCAGGCGATTATCATCGGTTCTTGCAAGATGTTTTCAGCTTCGATTTCGGCCAACTTTTTGGCCCTGGCATAATCTAGCACTGTTTCAGATGCTTCTATATTCACTGTATCATACATGTCAATACTCTCTTGCTATTCCTGCCTAAAGTTCGAGTTTAGTCCTTTCAATTATGTTCTTCAGTTTACGGATTTCCTCATTTATTTTTTCTTTTGCGGCTATATTGGGTGCGACTTTCCAGTCTAATAATAATTTAGCTATCCTTTTCTGAAGATTTGGTTCAATTATTTCCTGAAAAACTTTTTTCTTTTGTCCGCTAGTCTTGGCATCGTTGATTTCCTTTTTATCATCTTCGATTTTCTTTTTTTTCTTCTTTAAATCATCGATTTTTACCTGGAGATCCACGAGTAATTTTTTAATCTCCTCTGCTTTATAACCTGAATCTTTTAATTGTTCTTCGCGCTTATCCTTCTTAATTATAATCTCATCCTGTGCATTATCTAAAATACTCCATTTTTCACCCAATATATCCAATTTTATAACTTTAGCCTGCGGGTAATAGGTTAATTGTTCAGGTCGATCGCATCCGATAACTACACTTGTACATGCACATGCAAACATCAAAATCAGTATTTTTTTCATTTCATCCTCCTCGGATAATACTCATCGTATGGTGTGAGTTTTTAAGATAGCGATAGCTTTAGTCTTTTTTCTCAACCGTACCTTGAACAGATAGAAGCCTCAATGCCAAGTTAAAAGGCCACCGCTGTTTGGCGTTCATTTGGGAACGAATTATTCGTGTTTTACATCATGCAACTTACAGTGTACGTATTCCTAAAAATGGTTCAAACTTATTCAAAATAAACGCATAAGGCCTCATCACATTAAATAGACCTGTTTCCTGTCATTAATAGGCTTGCCCGTTTTTTATTTAACTTCACCTATCGCCATTGGGTTATTGGGCTCAGCCGTCCATTCCTCAAGTGAAGCCATATAAACCGCCACATTATTAAATCCCAAGCGAGTTAAAACAAAGGCATCGGTTGAGGCTACGATGCCGCCACCACAATAAGTGATTATGCGGGCATTGTGATCAAAAGCATGCATCGCGGCCAGCTCATCTTGCTTAAGCAAGCGTCCCGTCTTATCAAGTAAACTCAGGCCATTAATATTGAGCGCACCAGGGATATGGCCGGGCCGAGGATAGATACTCATCTCACCGCGATAAAATTCCTCGGGTAATGTATCGATAAGAATAACAGCTTCATTATTAATACTCACAAGCACTTCATCATGTTGCGCAATCAATTCTGGGCGTGGTTTCGGCGTTAACTGTTGTGCAGCTCGGCTAACAGGCTCAAGAGAAAGTTCATTACCTGTAGATGTCCATGCAGTGAGGCCACCGTCCAGGATCGCCGCATTATCAAAACCAACCCAACGCAGCATCCACCAAACCCGTGCCGCCCAGCCGGTGTAATTAGCATCGTAAAGCACAACATGGGAATTATCTCCCACACCCAATTTGCCCATGGCGGCACAAAATTGTTCAGGGCTTAATAAATCGAATTCAACTGGGCCACTAGATTTGCAGAGCTCGACTTTAAGATCAGCAAAGCCAGCATTGGGGATATGGCCAAGCTCATAATCAGGGCGCCCACTGACATTGCGTAGGCCACGTGCATCTTTTGCATCGGGCATGGTAACAACCGTACAATCGAGTATGACTAAATCTGAATCATTAATAGTAAACGTCTGGCGAAGTGCACATAATAAGATTTACTCAACTATGCTAGTGCTTCTGCATTCCAGGGCAGTAAATAATCTATATCTTCAGGTTTACCAGGAAGCTGTTCAAATAAGTATTTCAAATA
>Ga0316209_1000382_pt1 | contig 82554 bp, 71 predicted proteins | sample 6monopyrite_MG_FD_204945 | JGI IMG/M metagenome (GOLD analysis project Ga0316209, IMG submission 204945) | Microbial mat bacterial communities from mineral coupon in-situ incubated in ocean water Damariscotta River, Maine, United States -... | ecosystem: Environmental > Aquatic > Marine >... | reverse complement strand
ACTATGATTTTTCTATACGCACTAAAATGAACCACCGTAAAACAGTAATATAGAAAAATATTAATACGATTTAAAAACTACTATAAACATAATGAGACACCCATAAGGGCTTATTACCAAGGGAGTTGTGGCCCCTTATTGAAACGAATTAAATCAAAGAGTTAAAGCCGCCTATTTACGGAAACTCCGTAAATAGGCGCAAAATGCAGGCATAAAAAAAGCCGCTAAGAGAGCGACTTAATTAGTGTAACTCACTGATTTCAATAAGTTTTATATGGTGCCCAGGGCCGGAATCGAACCGGCACGCCCGTGAAGGCGAGGGATTTTAAGTCCCTTGCGTCTACCAATTTCGCCACCTGGGCAGATGGACTTTCTTGTTACACCCAATTTTATTATGCATCTTAGAAACTCTGGTAACAGTTTCTACATAATCCACTCGGGCAGTGGTTACAAATGGAGGCGGGTCCCGGAGTCGAACCGAGGTAGATGGATTTGCAATCCACTGCATAGCCACTTTGCTAACCCGCCGTGACTTGCGTAAATAAAAAAACCTCGGCTGGCGAGGTTTTGATATTCATTGCTCAGTGTTGCCACCTCTGAACATTTTGTAATCTGGAGCGGGTGATGAGGATCGAACTCACGACATTCTCGTTGGCAACGAGATGCTCTACCGCTGAGCTACACCCGCTTGGTCTGTTGGCTATTGCCTCAACAGAGGGCGCTATTATAGAGATTGCAGGGGTTTGGTCAAGTGGTAATTTCGATTAATTGTAATATTTTTCAGTAACATAGTGATTGACTTTTATTTAACCTTATCTAGTGGAGTGTTTTAAGTTGTTTGAGTTTTTATTGGGATGTAAGACTGGTTAATGCTTGTGCTTTAGCTGGTTGATTAGGTTGGTTTTATTAGATTGAATTGTAGCGGGATTGAAAGTGACTGAAATAGCAATTTTTTATGGCTGATTGGCTGACTATAATTTCAAGGCCGCTTTAAAAGTCGCTGGCCCCCAACTAGAAGCACGCTGGGATGACGACTCTTTTTTAGGCTTATGACTAACGAACTTTTTATGCACTCTTGCTAGAATGCAAGGCTACATTACGCATCATGCGCTTTCATCGCTTTCCATCCGGCTCTCATATAATCCATCATCGATGCAACCGTCAATACCACCGCAAATACTAACAACACCACACCAATAGTATGCGTGGGTAACCCATACCAATCATCTCTGTGCAGCAAAAAACCCAATGCGAACATTTGCACAAAGGTTTTATATTTACCCAGCATTGAAACCGCCACATCATCGCTTTTACCCTGCGATGCCATCCACTCTCTTAGCGCTGAAATTACAATTTCACGGCCAATAATTATGCAGGTGCCAATGACAATAATCGGCTCGGGATGCGCTGATGCGAGTAATATTAGCGCAACGGATACAATTAATTTATCTGCCACTGGATCCATAAATGCGCCAAACGCCGAGGTCTGATTTAACTTTCTGGCGAAGTAACCATCAAACCAATCCGTCACACAGGCCAGCCCGTAAAGCCATGCGGATGCGGGCCTCGCCCAATCATAGGGCAAATAGAATAAAACGATAATAATCGGGATAAACGCGATTCGAGTTAGGGTTAGGCTATTGGGTAAATTAAGTTTCATTTAAGGCTTATATCGTTACAGTTTTAATGTGATCAAAATATGTCTAGTTTGCGCGCAGCACATCATAAATGATTTGGGCTAAATTTCTACTGATACCCTGCACTTTTGTTAAATCTTCTACCCCTGCCTGCTTTACGCCCTGCAAACCGCCAAAATGTTTGATGATGTTTTGACGACGTTTAGGACCAAGCCCTGCAATGGCTTCTAGCGGTGATGTGCGTCGCACCTTTTCACGTTTGGCACGGTGGCCACTAATGGCAAAACGGTGGGCTTCATCGCGCACATTTAATATCAGGTGAAAAGCAATGGAATCTTCTGGCAAATATAACTCGGGCCGACCATCGCTAAATACCAATTTTTCTAAACCGGCTTTGCGCCCCTCGCCTTTGGCGACACCAATTAATTGCACGCTATCTATTTGCAATTGGTCCATCACTTCTACCGCCTGCCGCAGCTGGCCTTTGCCGCCGTCAATAAACAAAATATCCGGCATTTTTGCATCGTCATTGTTAGATTTTTTTAAGCGTGAATAACGCCGCTGTATGGCCTGTCGCATCGCCGCATAATCATCCCCCGGCTCTATGCCTTCAATATTAAAGCGCCGATAATCTTGCTTATACGCCCCCTCCAACGTAAACACCACACAGGATGCCACAGTGGCTTCGCCCATGGTGTGACTAATATCGAAACATTCTAAGCGCGTTGGTAATTCATCTAGTTGTAATATTTTTTGCAGCGCCTCAAAGCGTTTTAACATGCCGGTGCGCGAGTTCATTCTGGCTTTTAATGCTATTTCAGCATTGTTAAGCGCCATGCTCACCCAGCGTGCTCGCTCCGATCTTACCTGTTGAGTTAGACGTATTTTATGGCCGATTTTTTCGCTGATAGCCCGCTGCATTATTTCCATTTCATCCAACGGGTGACTTAAAATTATTTCACGGGTTTGCTGCTGAGCGCCCTGCTGTTGTAAATAATATTGTGAGATAAAATTTTCCAGCACTTCAGTTTCAGATAAGGCTTCTGGCAATTTCGGGAAATAACTGCGATTCCCCAAATTGCGCCCTTCACGAATAAAAAATACCTGCACACAAGCCTGCGCACCATTGCAATAACAAGCGACAATATCCACATCACGATCATCGCCGGAGATATATTGTTTTTCGACCACCTTTTGCAGCATTCGAATTTGGTCGCGAACCACCACTGCCTTTTCAAAATCGAGCTTTTCAGATGCCACTTCCATCTGTGCCACCAAATCTTCAATTAGCTGATTACTCTTACCTTCTAAAAACATCAGCGCGTGATTTATATCCGCCTGATATTTTGCTTCGCTAATATAATTCACACAGGGTGCGGTGCAGCGTTTAATTTGATATTGCAAACACGGCCGTGAGCGATTTCTAAAATAGCTGTCGTCACACTGCCGAATTTTAAATAGCTTATGAATAAATTGCAGGCTATCGCGCACCGCCCCCGCACTCGGAAACGGCCCTAAATATTTACCTTTCTTACGCTTGGCGCCACGGTGTACCACAATTTGAGGATAAGCATCTTTATTTGATACATATATATAGGGATAAGATTTATCATCGCGCAGCAAAATATTATAGGGGGGCTGATACTCTTTAATTAAATTAGACTCAAGCAACAACGCTTCACTTTCGGTGTGGGTAAGAGTGACTTCTACCTGCTGAATTTTGCTCACCAGTGCTTGAGTTTTTATCGATAATCCGGTTTTGCGAAAATAGCTCGATAAGCGATTTTTTAAATTTTTAGCCTTGCCCACATACAGCAAATTTTGCTCGCCATCGAACATGCGATAGACACCAGCACGAGTAGAGACATTTTTTAAAAAATGCTCGGCATCGAAGATTTTTTTCTCCGTGCCAAAAGTTTTTTCAATGGATGGTTCAGTCATAAAAAATAGTTGGGTGAATAAAATTTGAGTTAATCATAACCCAGTTAAGCATAAGTATTTGTAGGCGTTAGCGTTAGCTGACAAAACGAGTGCGAAGCGAGCTCTAATTTATTCACAAACATTTCTGCTCGCATCGCATCGCGGGGTTTGTTGCCAGCTGAAGCTAACGCCTACAGAATTATAAATGTTCCACGGAGCATTTTCGACTTTAAAAACGCATTGAAAAAGCCCAAACATTAAAAGATAATTTACATTAAAAAAACATTACAACCTATTGTTTTAAAATAAAAAACTCACAGTTTAATTTAAATAAACAGTCACAAAAACAAAAACACCCGCTATAAACGGGTGTTTTCTGCAGATTTATTAATTTATTTCTGCATTTAAAATACAAACAACTTTCAATAAACAACCTAACTATATGATTTAACTACATGATTCAACTAGCTATCCTCTTCAAGTAAGCCATGCTTAATCGCCAAATGCATCATCTCAACATCATTCGATACATCTAATTTTTCATGCAAGCGTTTTCGGTAGGTGCTGATGGTTTTGGGGCTTAAAGAAAGCTGTTCAGAAATGGCATTGGTGCGCATGCCTTGGCTAATCATAATTAACACCTGCAACTCACGTTGCGACAAAACATCAATTAAAGACTCTTCGCCGGGCAACATAGAAAGCGCCAATTGCTGCGCAATGGTGGGGGCAATATAGCGCTGCCCACCGTGAACTTTTTGAATGGCTTCTACCATTTCTTCCACGGGGCAACCCTTGGTTAAATAACCCACCGCCCCTGCTTCGAGCAAACGTTTTGGCAATGGCCCTTCGCTGTGCACGGTGAGCACAATCACTTTAGATTCGGGGTGAGTTTTGCTTAAACGTGAGGTTGCTTCAAAGCCGCCGATGCCGGGCATATTGATATCCATTAAAATCACATCCGGCTTAATTTTACGCACTTTTTCTAGCGCAAGCTCACCACTATTCGCCTCATCGACAACTTCTATTCCTACCTGATCTTCTAATAAACGTCTTAACCCATATCTAATTAAATCATGGTCATCGACCAACATGACTTTTATTTGAGCCACTTTATTATCCTGTTTTCATTTTTATTAACCAGAATAATAACATACTGCTGTTGAAACTTTAGGTGCTTTATTTGGCTGACAATAGCGAATAAATACGCTGCACATTTAAACTTTACCAACTTTTAAACGGATGTTTAATAAGGCTCACATTATAGTACCGCGGATCCCCCGTTACTTCTTTGCCAACCCACGGCGGTTTTTCAAACACCTCCGCCTCATCATCCAATTCAATTTCAGCCACAATTAAACCTGCATTTTCACCATAAAACTCATCAATTTCCCACTTGTGTTTTCCGCGCTCAACAATATAACGGGTTTTATCCACCTGTGGTTGCTTGCAAAGTTGATCGAGCATTTCTTCGGCTTCACTCAGCGGAATCTCATATTCATACTCCATTCTGCGCATCGACAGGGTGGCACTTTTTATATTGATATTGGCTTTATCGCCCTGCACCCTTATGCGCACAGATGCTTTATCAATTTCTCCCATATAACCCTGCCGTATTCGAAACGAGCATTTAAGCTCATCCCGCCAAGCATTATTTACCAGTAAAAACTTACGCTCTATTTCAATTGGCATCTTTGCCTCTTAATATTTGATTCAGACATTATTAGTGTTATCTTCTAACGTGCATGCAATGGATACAATAAAAATAATATGCCAAGCAATTTTAATCTCGATTTTAAACTCGACTCAAATCTCATTTACCTCAATCATGCGGCGGTTGCTCCTTGGCCAACATGCACCGTTGAAGCAGTAAAACAGTTTGCACAGGAAAATGGCGCGGTTGGTTCTAGCCACTATTTACAGTGGTTAAAAGTTGAGCAACAGCTTAAACAAAATCTCGCCACACTTATTAATGCTCAGTCGGCTGATGAAATTGCACTGCTCAAAAATACATCTGAGGGATTATCGATTATTGCCAAAGGCATTCAATGGCAAACTGGCGATAATATTGTTATTAGCAATGAAGAGTTTCCATCAAACTTTATTGTTTGGGATGCATTGCGCGCCCAAGGTGTTGAGCTGCGCATCGCCAATATCAGCAATACAAACTACCCCGAAAAAGCCATTATTGAACAGATGGATTCCCGCACTCGCCTATTAAGTATTAGCGCTATTCAATACGCCAGCGGCCTGCGCATGAACCTGGCGTTATTAGGCAAAGCCTGCAAAAGTTACCACGCACTTTACTGTGTAGATGCCATTCAACAAATCGGCGCACTTCAATTTGATGTGCAGGCGATGGATGCCGACTTTGTGGTTGCCGACGGCCACAAATGGATGCTTGGCCCCGAAGGGTTAGCGCTATTTTATTGCAAACAAAGTCGCATGCAGGAACTCCAATTACAGCAATTTGGCTGGCACATGGTGGAGGATTTATCTGATTTTAACAATATGAAAAATTGGCAAGCCGCCAGCAGTGCACGTCGTTTTGAATGTGGCAGTCCAAACACAATGGGCATTCATGCATTGCATGCCAGCACTGGGCTGTTACTAAAACATGGCGTGCTCAGCATCGAAAAAACGGTTTTAGCTAATGTGCAAGCACTGATTAAACTGCTTTCATCAATGGCAGATATTTCAATTCTTAGCCCGACTGACATTAACCGCCACGGGGGAATTTTTACCTTTAAAAAAGCCGGCGTTGATAGCGAGAATCTATATCAATATCTGGTAGAAAAAGGCGTTGTTTGCGCACCTCGCGGTGGTGGTATTCGGTTATCACCACATTATTACAATCAACACTCAGAATTTGAATTACTTGCTGAGTATGTAAGTGAATACAAGTGACTTACCCAAGCGAGACAGTATTATTGTAGGTGCAAATTCATTAGGGGCATTCTTTTCATCTGACTCATTAGTATATTTTCACTTTATAACCCGTTTAAAATGCGAGCACAGGACAAAAGCGCTTATTTTTGACTAAACTCATAGATAGAACCACGGTCTAAAACAATAACTAAAAATGCTGGGAGCACGACACTGAATATTTTCACTAAAATACGAAATTCATTTTGGGACAAAATTGTTGGGTGGTTAAGCTTAAACCGTGAACACAACGACATGCCTTTATCAGATTTTGATAGGCTGCGTTACGAGATTCGCCCAGGTGATGTCATATTAGTTGAGGGGCGCTCGCCCATTAGTGAAATTATAAAAACCATTACCTTAAGTAGCTGGACCCACTCTGCTATTTATATTGGTCGATTACATAATATTGATGACCCCATGTTACGCCAATTTATACAAAAATTTTATCGCGGCGAAATGGACGACCAGTTAATTATCGAGTCACAATTAGGGGTGGGCACCATTGTGGATAGCATTAGCAAATATCGTGATGACCACTTACGTATTTGTCGCCCCAGTAGCATTACCCGCCACGATTCGCAAAAAGTGATCGCCTACGCCATTAATCGCTTAGGCACCAATTATAACGTGCGTCAAGTTTTTGATTTAGCCCGATTTTTATTTCCTTATGCATTACTACCAAGGCGTTGGCGCTCCAGTTTATTTGAACATAATGCGGGCACTCCAACCCACACGGTTTGCTCCACCATGATGGCCGAAGCCTTTGCATCGGTACACTACCCAATACTGCCGGTGCTGCACCGCAATGAAGATGGTCAGTTAATTTTATATAAACGCAATACGCGATTAATTACCCCAAAAGATTTTGATTACTCGCCCTATTTTGATGTGATTAAATACCCCATACTCGACTTTGATGAACTAGCGATATATCAAAGAATGCCTTGGGGCAAAGATGGTATTGTATTAAATGATGAACAGGATTTGAGCATGTTAGCACCAAAGGAAATGACTGAATCGGTTGAGAAAAAAATTCTCCCTCAAGCTGATATAAAAACGGACGATGAAAAAATTGCAACGTCGGAAATTAAAAGCATGAAAAATAGTTTGGGCTGAAAACCTAAACAGAATATATAATTTATTTTACGAGTGTTCCGTTAACTTAAAACCTGCGAAGGCAGGAATAACGAAAAAACTTATCAAAAAAATAATGAAACAAAAAAACATGACCCCATTTTTTAGGAGAACAACATGATTACCTGGCTACTTATTTTTATCGTCACCATAGGCACCGCTGCCTATTTAAGATTGCCGCAAACAATCTGGAGTGGTGCGCTGGGTATAGTATTACTTTTATTTACCTTTTCAGGCATCGCAGGGCTTTCTACTTTATTTATTATCTGGGCGTTATTTTTAGCGATTATCGTTCCGCTAAATGTTATTCAATTTCGCCAAAAATATATTTCGCAACCTCTGCTCGAATTTATGCGCAGCTCCATGCCCAGCATTTCAAAAACTGAACAAGAAGCATTGGATGCAGGCAAAACGTGGTGGGAAGTCGATTTATTTAGCGGCAAGCCCGACTACGCAAAAATTCGCGACTTGCCTCCATCAAAACTCAGCGCCGAAGAACAAGCTTTTATTGATGGCCCAGTAGAAGAATTATGCGCGATGCTCGACGATTGGAAAATTAATCAGGTAGATCACGATTTGCCAAAACCCGTGTGGAAATTTTTAAAGAAAAATAAATTCTTCGCGATGATTATTCCAAAATCTTACGGCGGATTAGAATTTTCTGCACTCGGGCATTCCAGTGTAGTAATGAAAATTTCAGGGCGCAGTATTTCTGCTGCAGTTACCGTAATGGTGCCCAACTCGTTAGGCCCGGGTGAATTATTAATGCACTACGGCACCGAAGCGCAAAAAGATTTTTATTTACCACGCTTATCCAACGGTGATGAAATTCCCTGCTTCGGTTTAACCGGCCCAGAAAATGGCAGCGATGCGGGTGCCATGCCCGACACCGGTATTGTCTGTCGCGACACATTTGATGGCAAAGAAAATGTTTTAGGTATTCGTTTAAATTGGGAAAAACGTTACATCACCCTCGGCCCAGTGGCAACAGTTTTAGGCTTAGCCTTTAAACTTTACGACCCAGATAATTTAATCGGCAATGAAACCGACATTGGCATCACCCTCGCATTAATTAAAACCGATACCAAAGGTGTTGAAATTGGTAACCGCCACTTCACCGCCAACCACATGTTTATGAATGGCCCAAACCGCGGCAAAGATGTTTTCATTCCGATGGACTGGGTGATCGGTGGCGAAAAATTTGTCGGCCAAGGCTGGATGATGTTAATGAATTGTTTATCCGAAGGTCGTGCGGTTTCTTTACCTGCACTGAGCACCGGCGCGGGTAAATATATTGCCCGTTACACCGGCGCCTATTCGCGCATTCGTAAACAGTTTAAAATTCCAATTGGATATTTTGAAGGCGTTGAAGAAGCCCTTGCCTCTATCGCAGGTAATTCATACATAATGAATGCCACCCGCGAATTAACACTTACGGGTTTAGACACCGGCGAAAACCCATCGGTCATTTCCGGCATTGTAAAATATCAAATGACCGAACGCATGCGCACCATAGTAAACCACGCAATGGATGTACACGGCGGGCACGGTATTTGCCTCGGCCCAAAAAACTTTTTAGGCCGCGCCTATCAAGGCATCCCAATTAGTATTACGGTTGAAGGCGCAAATATTTTAACCCGCAGCATGATTGTATTTGGTCAGGGTGCTTTACGCTCACATCCATTTTTATTAAAAGAAGTAGAAGCGGTAAACCATCCCGATCACGAAACATCAATTAATTTATTTGACGATGCACTGTTCGGTCACATTGGTTTTATTATCAGCAATTTTTTCCGCGCACTGTGGTTGGGTTTAAGCAGCGCACGCTTCGTAAGTGCGCCGGGCAAAGGTAAAGTGCGACGCTACTATCAACAACTCACTCGCATGAGTTCAGCCTTTGCACTTTTATCCGATGCCTGTGTTTTAATTTTAGGCGGTTCACTAAAACGTAAAGAAAAAATATCTGGCAGACTTGCAGATGCACTATCTAATATGTATTTAATTACTGCGGTGCTCAAACATTATGAAGACCAAGGCTACAAACAAAATGATTTACCTTTATTAGAATGGGCCTGCGAAGATTCTTTATTTAATGTGCAGGAAGCGATGAAATCGGTAATGCGAAATTTTCCGATTCCATTCGTTGGAAAAATTTTGAATGCCGTTATTTTTCCATTAACCAAACCCTACGGTGGTGCAACCGATAAAATGGGACATAAAATTTCGCGCATGTTACTTGAGCCATCAGCCGCACGCGACCGCTTAACGAAAGGCATTTTCTTAACTGAAGACCCCGACGATGCAATGGGGCGTTTAGAATACGCACTAAAAATGGTACTCGACGCCGAAGATGCAGAACGAAAATTACGCGATGCCATTCGCATTGGTTTAGTCACTTCGCAAAATTATCCACTGGCAGTTGCCGATGCCATTTCACAAAAAATTATTGATCAATCAGAAGCAGATAAAATTTTAGCTGCACATGGCGCTACGCTAAATGCAACCAGCGTAGATGAATTTAGCCCGAAAGGATGGAAACCTCAATGAGCACAGATAACCCAAAACGCACCGTTTATATTGTCGATGGAAAACGTACGCCATTTTTAAAAGCCAAGGGCAAGCCTGGGCCTTTTTTAGCATCCGACCTTGCGGTTGCTGCCGCCCGTCCTTTACTTTTACAAAATAATTTTAACCCAAAAGATTTAGATGAAGTGATTGTTGGCTGCGTAATGCCCACCGCAGACGAAGCAAATATCGCTCGCATTATTGCACTGCGGTTAAATATTCCGCAAAGCGTTCCGGCGTGGACAGTGCAGCGCAATTGCGCATCGGGCATGCAAGCTCTCGATTGTGCATTTCAAAATATTCAAAACGGCAAAGCCGATTTAATTTTAGCCGGTGGCACCGAAGCCATGAGTCGCGCACCCATTTTACATAACGATTTGATGGTGAATTGGTTAGGGCAATTTATGGGCGCGCGTTCTTTCGGTCAAAAATTATCGCTGTTCACTAAATTACGCCCCGCACATTTAAAACCGATTATTGCTTTGGTGCGCGGGTTAAGTGATCCAATAGTCGGTTTATCCATGGGACAAACCACCGAAGAAATTGCCTACCGTTTTAATATTAGCCGCGATCAAATGGATGAGTTTTCTGTTGCCAGTCACCAACGTTTAGGCGCTGCTACCGATAATGGAAACTTAAATGAAATTGAAGCGGTGTATGATAATGCCGGCGCATTTTTTGATTACGACGATGGCATTCGCAGAGATTCATCAATGCCGAATTTAGCAAAACTAAAACCCTACTTCGATCGTAAATACGGAAAAGTTACCCCGGGCAACAGCGCACAAATTACTGATGGTGCTGCAATGTTATTACTGGCCTCGGAAGATGCGGTGAAAAAACATAAATTAAATATCATTGCAAAAATAACCGATTCACAATGGGCAGGTTTAGATCCAAGTCAAATGGGTTTGGGTCCTGCACATGCAATGGCGCCGATTATGCAACGCAATCAACTTAACATTGCCGATATAGATAACTGGGAAATTAATGAAGCTTTTGCGGGGCAAGTTTTAGGTTGCCTCGAAGCTTGGAAAGATACCGACTATTGTAAAAATGATTTAGGCCTTGAAAGTGCATTGGGAGAAATCCCCCACGACAAATTAAATATCGATGGTGGAGGTGTGAGCTTAGGGCATCCGGTGGGAGCCAGTGGTGCGCGCATTGTTTTGCATTTAGCGAATACTTTAAAACGCAATAAGTTTAAACGCGGTATTGCAAGTTTATGTATTGGTGGTGGGCAAGGTGGGGCGATGATGATTGAGGCGCCTTAGTAACTATTCAGCTCACCCCTGTACGGCCACTTAAATAAATAACAAAAATTTACGTCATTCCCGAATGCTTGTATCGGGAATGACAGAAAAATAAATTAACTATATTAAAGAACAACAGGACAAAAAAGAATGTCATATAAAAACTGGAAAATCGAAACCGACGATGAAGACATTTGCTGGTTACATCTGGATGTAGCCGACTCAAGCACCAATATTTTACGCAGCGATGTACTCGACGAACTCGACGATATTATCAATGACCTCGCACAATCGCTGCCCGCTGGCATTATTTTTGTTAGCGATAAAAGCAACGGTTTTATCGCCGGTGCCGACATAAATGAATTCACAAAAATCACCACCGAAGAGCAGGCCAGAGAAATGTTGCTGCGTGGCCATACCATTATGAATAAAATCGAAAGCCTGCCCTGCACTACGGTAGCTATGATAGATGGTTTTTGTTTAGGCGGCGGTATGGAATTAGCATTGGCCTGCACTTATCGCGTGATGTGTGACAACAAATCTACCCGCGTCGGTTTACCCGAAGTTAAATTGGGCATCCACCCCGGTTATGGCGGCAGCGTTCGCAGTATTCAAAAAGCCGGCCCAATGGCGGCAATGAACGCCATGTTAACGGGTCGTTTATTACAAGGTCGTGCAGCAAAGCGCATGGGCTTAGTCGATGACTTAGTACCAAAACGTCAGCTCACCCGCGCCGCTCGCCACTTTGTGATTAACCGTCCTGCTATAAAAGAATTAGCGTTAAAAGATAAAATAATGAATCACCGTTTGGTGCGCCCCATTATCGCCAATCAAATGCGTAAACAGGTTGCAAAAAAAGCCGACAAGAAACACTACCCTGCACCCTATAAATTAATTGATTTGTGGCAAAAGCACATGGACAACCCGCGCCGCATGTTGGAAAAAGAAATTGATTCGGTGGTGAGTTTAGTGACCAATGACACGGCTAAAAATTTAGTGCGAGTTTTCTTTTTACAAGAAGAGCTAAAAACTCAGGGTAATAAAAAAGATTTTAAGCCGACTCATATTCATGTAATTGGTGGCGGTGTAATGGGTGGTGACATTGCAGCTTGGTGTGCCTTGCGCGGGTTTAAAGTTACCGTGCAAGATCAGAAACCCGCAGCATTAGCGGGCACCATGAAACGTTCGATGACGATGTTTAAAAAGAAATTTAAAAAAGATAAACGCTCTATTCGTGAATCGATGGATCGTTTAATTCCCGACACTTCCGGCATGGGGGTTGAACACGCCGATTTAATTATCGAAGCAATATTCGAAGACAAAGACGTTAAACAAACTTTATATAAAACCATTGAACCGCGCATGAAAAAAGGTGCTATTTTAGCTACCAACACGTCCAGTATTCCGTTGGAAGAATTAGCAACTTGTTTGAAAAAACCTGAACGCTTAGTCGGAATTCATTTCTTTAATCCAGTTGCACTAATGCCATTAGTTGAAATTGTGCGCGGTGAAAACACCAGTGAAGACACCATGAAAAAATCACTGGCATTTGGTCGACAAATCGACAAGTTACCGCTGCCGGTAAAAAGCTCACCGGGCTTTTTGGTTAACCGCATACTCATGCCCTATTTAATGGAAGCCGTAGAAATGGTTGGTGAAGGTATCGCGCCAGAAATGATCGATAAGGCGGCGTTAAAATTTGGTATGCCGATGGGACCAATTGAATTAGCCGATACAGTTGGATTAGATGTTTGCAAATCTGTTGCCACTATTTTATCTGGTGGCGAAACGATAGAGCTACCAACTAAAATGGCAAACATGGTAGACAATGGCAAGCTCGGCAAAAAAACCGGTGAAGGTTTTTATAAATGGAGCAAAGGTCGCCCGATAAAAGATAAAAAAACCAGCTATGGAAATTTACAAGAATTGCAAGACAGAATGGTCATGCGATTTTTAAATGAAGCCACAGCCTGTAAACGTGAAGGCGTTGTTGAAGGCGATGGTTTAATTGATGCGGGAATTATTTTCGGCACTGGTTTTGCGCCTTTTCGCGGTGGTCCGTTGCACTACATTCAGGAACAGGGTAGTAAGGAACTAAAGCAGCGTTTGAACGAACTTAAAGCGCGCTATGGGGAGAGGTTTGCGGCGGACAAAGCATGGCAGGGTTTATAGTTTTTCTTAACCGTTAACCGTTAACCGTTCGGTGTTTGGCGCAGAGCCGCCGCGGGATGATTAAATATTAGCTCTATCGCTCCCGAATACCTCTATCGGGAGTCCAAGACATTGCCACAACTTACTCCAAAAACTGTAAAGTAGCGCGTCGGCTAGCCTTACAGTTTCAGGCAATATGAATCTATTTTCTCTTTACTTTAAACGAATTTAGCCACTAACTAGCCGAAAATTATATACAAATTATCTACTGGCATATTTTATGCTTTTCATTCATTGAATATATATTAAAAGTCCTGCTGTGATGTTTGTGGACAAAACTCAATATGACAGAAAAGGATCTATCCAAATGTTAAAACTAAAAGTACTTTTAGGCGGTCTTGCGCTTTTTACATCACTCTCCGCATCTGCAGCAGCAATACCTGTTGATATAGACACAATGTATGTAGATAATGCCAGTGCTGTACTGACAATTGGAACGCTGCCTCCTGTAAGCGCCTCAACACCTATCGCCCTACCCGCCGAAATTACCATGGGTAGCTATCAGGCCTCCATACTGAATATTATTTCCAACGATTTTACATTGAATATCTATTCAACCAATCTGTATGGTTCGCCCGCTCCCTCCGGTTATGTTGATGACAGCACGATCAATGTCGATTTTTCCAGTTTAAGGGGCTTCTTCAGCTATGGCAGCACGAACTATGACTTTGCTCTCTGGCCTTTTACTACAATGCTAGATTCTGGAACCTATAATCCCGGAGACAGCACATTTAATATTGGCTGGGAAAACACAGTGGTTATTGACCTAGGTGTTATAGGATCAACCAATGCATCACTGGATGTGAACTTACAGGGTTATTTAACAACGGTCGTTCCACTCCCCGCTGCAGTATGGTTATTTGGTTCAGGCATGCTGGTGCTATTTGGCTTTACCCGCAGTCGTAGTAAAAAATACTAATAATAAAAAGTCATAACTTTATAATTTTACAGGGCCTCGAATGAGGCCCTTTTTTATCCAGTATAAATAATCGCACCTTTACTGATACACCTGATTTTAAGCCCTGATTAATTAAAAGCCTCCGTATCACTGAAGCTAAAACCTCTGCTTCTCTGTATCAAATTGATGAGGTTTTACTCTGATATTGGAAAACATGACTGACTATGAGATTTTTTTACGCATAAACGCATAATACATTACCGGAATAACCACCAGTGTTAACAAGGTAGAAACTAAAATACCAAAAATTAATGATATCGCTAAACCACTAAATATTGGATCCGTCAAAATAAAGAATGCACCCAGCATTGCCGCCAAGCCAGTTAATACAATCGGCTTAGCTCTTACTGCACCCGCACGAATCACCGCTTCTTCAAACTCTATTCCTTCGTCAACTTGCAGGTTAATAAAATCCACTAGCAATATTGAATTACGCACAATAATTCCTGCCAGTGCAATCATGCCAATCATAGAGGTTGCGGTATATTGCGCACCGATTAATGCATGCCCTGGCATCACACCAATAATGGTTAATGGGATCGGTGCCATAATAATTAACGGCACCATATAAGAGCGAAATTGTGCAACTACTAAAAAATAAATTAAAATTAATCCTACTGAATACGCAATACCCATATCACGAAATGTTTCGTAGGTTATCTGCCATTCACCATCCCATTTCATACTGTACTTATAGGGATTATCTGGTTGGTTAATTAAAAATTGTTCGAGCTGACTTTGCTCTTTATTTAATTTAAATAAAATTTCAAACATGCCATATAAAGGACTATCTAATTCACCTGCCATATCAGCACTCACCATTACCAACGGCAATAAATCTTTATGATAAATAGCATGCTCGCGCACTGACGTTTCAATATTCACCACATCTGACAATGGTACTAAGCCGCCATTAATACTGCGTACGCGCAATGACAATATGCTTTGTATATAGGCTTTGTCCGCAACATTAAATTGCAACCTTAATGGCAATGGATATTTCATATTACCCACATGCAAATAACTCACATCTTCACCATTTAAGGCAGTGCTAATCACATTAACAATTTGCTTTTGATCAACCCCGCGCAACGCCGCCTTTTGTTGATCAATATTTATAATTAATTTATCGGCTTGCGCTTCTATAGAATCGTCAATATCCACTACATCTTTTGTTGATTCGAAAACACTGCGTAATTTTTTAGCAACTTGCATCTGGCCTTCATAATTAATGCCGTAAATTTCTGCCACTAAAGGAGACTGCACGGGTGGCCCGGGAGGCACTTCAACAATTTTTACATTGGCATTATATAATTTTGAAATTTTTTGTAATGGCTCTCGTAAAGCTGCGGCAATTTCATGGCTTTTTCTATCGCGTAAAGATTTTTCTAATAGGTTAACTTGTATGTCACCTTCATTGGCCTGCTGGCGTAAATAATATTGGCGCACTAAGCCATTAAAATTAATTGGTGCTGCGGTGCCTGCATAAATTTGATAATCGGTAACTTCTTTAACGCTTGCAATATGCTTAGCTAATTCATTTAATACCCGCGTGGTTTGTTCGACGGTGGTACCCTCTGGCATATCAACAATCACCTGAAATTCAGATTTATCATCGAACGGTAACATTTTTAAAACCACTAACTTAAAACCGGCTAATGAAACCGATAGCAATAACATAATCATAATGGCAAGTAATAGTTTTCGGCGATTAGCCTGCCCCGCATCGCCTCGTAAAAATGGTGTTAAATATTTTTTAAATAAATTATATAATTTATTATCATCCGCATTTTCATTTAACGATGCAACATGCGTATCATCATGCGACTGTTTTAAAATTTTATACGCCAGCCATGGCGTCACCACAAACGCCACCATTAAAGAAATTAACATTCCAATACTGGCGTTAATTGGAATTGGGCTCATATACGGCCCCATTAAACCGGTCACAAATGCCATCGGTAACAGTGCGGCGATAACCGTAAAAGTAGCAAGTATGGTTGGGCCTCCCACTTCATCTACCGCCAGCGGAATAGATTCTTTAAAACTCCTGCCACCCAATTGCATGTGGCGGTGAATATTTTCAACAACAACAATGGCATCGTCAACTAAAATGCCGATGGAAAAAATTAATGCAAATAACGACACCCTATTTAAGGTAAAGCCCCATGCCCAAGATGCAAATAATGTCATCGCCAATGTAATCACTACCGCGATGCCAACAATAATTGCTTCGCGCCAACCCAATGCAAGCAACACCAGTAACACGACAAATGCGGTGGCAAAAATTAATTTTCCAATTAGCTGTTGAGATTTTGCATTGGCTGTTTTTCCATAATCACGAGTCACACTTACCTGCACATCATCGGGAATAAAAACACCTTTGAGCTGCTCAACCCGTTGAATAATTTGCTGTGAAATTTCTACCGCATTAGTACCCGCCTGTTTTGCAATGGCTAAAGTCACTGAAGGATAAATACTATTCGCTGCTTGTGTTTGATTCGCTACACCGACGCCATGCGCACTGTATTGTTCGGGGTGATCAGCCCCTCGCTTTATGCTTGCTACGTCTTGTAAATAAATCGGTTTATTATTTTTAACCCCCACCACTAAATCACGCACCGCATTTACCGAACTTAAAAACTGCCCGCTTTGCACTTCTATCTGCTGATTATCGCGCACCATATAACCGGATTTTTGTGAATGATTACTGAGTTGTAGTGCATTGCGTAAATCATCTACTGATAAATCATAAGCTGCCAATGCAGGTGCATTTAAGCGAATATGCACAACATCATTGGCTGCACCAATGGTATAAATATCTCGCGTACCTTTTACTCGTTTTAATTCTGCTTCAATGGCATGGGCAACCTGGGTTAATTCATAGCGACCATAGCTTGGATTTTTTGACCACAAAGTTAAACTGACAATAGGTACATCATCAATACCTTTGGGTTTTATTATTGGTTGCGCAACGCCTAGTGCTGGTGGCAACCAATCCTGATTGGAATACACTGCGTTATATAATCGTACAATCGCTTGAGTGCGATCTTCGCCAACTTCAAACTGCACCGTTAGCACTGACATTCCCGGACGCGATACCGAGTAAATATGTTTAATGCCTTCAATTTCAGATAAAATTTGCTCTGCCGGAATACTGACCAGTTGCTCAACGTCACTGGCAGATGCACCGGGAAAGGCAATAAACACATTAGCAAAGGTGACATTAATTTGCGGCTCTTCTTCGCGGGGAGTTACCATTACTGCAAACACACCGAGTAAAAATCCGAGCATGGCTAAGAGTGGTGTGATTTCTGTATTGAGAAAATATTTTGCGGTTTTACCTGAAATGCCTAAGGCCGGTTTCATAATATTGAATCTCTTTAAAAAACTTTAATCAAATGATTTTAATGTGAGTGAGAATTCATTCGCACCTACATATTAATTATCTTATTTATTACACACTATTGCTCTTTTAAATAACTAGCCGCCCTAACCGGATCAATTGCAACCTGTTCATTTTCCTGTAAACCCGCCAGCACCTCTATCATTTCATTATCAAGTTTATGCCCTGCACGAATTTGTCGCATGCTGAGTTTATTTTGATCATCCATTATATATAGCGCCGTTACTTCACTGCGATGAGTTACCGCTGATAATGGCACTTGAAGTTTTTGTGTGCTGCCAATGGCGAATGCAACTTTTACCGCCATCCCCGGATACAAACCGTGATCACCTGGAGGTAAATTTACGCGCACTAAAAATGTATGACTTTCTGCATCAGCATAGGGGCTGATTGTCATTTTGCTAGTGGGGATACTTTTATGATCTGATATTATATTTTGGTCATTTAATAATAACACCCGCGCGCTTTTATAGTTGCGCACAGAACTAATAATATCTTGTGGCAAGTTAACAACGACGCGTAGCGTTTCTAAAGAAAGCCCCGTAAAAAGTGGTGCCCCCACCCGCGCCGTTTCTCCCACTTCAATATGACGTTTTACAACAATGCCACTATAAGGTGCGCGAACGATGGTGCGCTCTACATTTTCTTTTGCTTGGTCGAGACGTGCGTGGGTAGATTTAAATTGCGACTCAGCTTTATCTAGCACCGACTTTGCCACAAGTTTTTGGGTAAAAAGTTTATTCACCCGCTTTAATTCAGATTCTGCCTGCGTAAAATTAGCCTGTGCTACATTAAATTTAGCTTGTTGATCTTTATCACGCATGCGTAATAACACCGCCCCTTTTTTGACATAATCGTTTACATCAAAATAAATTTCACTCACTCGTCCAGAAGTTTGGGCCGACATGGTGGCTTTGTGAACAGCTTCCACCCGTGCATCAAGCACACGCTCACGCTTTACTTCCTGATACTGGGCTTTAACCACCGGCACTGTTTGAGACTGAGCCGATACAGAACTTGTAATCATCAGGCCGATAAAAATACTTACATATTTTGAGATTTTACGTTTAGTGTGAATAAGCATGAAAGCATCTCTTAATTAAACCAAAGCAGTTTATATAATAGCAGAATATAGAAACATTAGAGATAGCTTATTAAGATTTTGTGATGTATTCGGATAGCCATTCTGTAGGCGTTAGCGTTAGCTTTAGCTAACGCCTACAATAATTTAACCCGCACAGCAGGATAGTTGACTGACATCTTTATTAAAGGTTTGCGCACACAGCTTTAAACCTTCAACCATAGTTAAATAGGGGAATAGTTGATTAGCGAGTTCTTCAATGGTGGTTTCATTGCTAATCGCCAATGCGGCGGTTTGAATAATTTCCCCTCCCTCATTGGCAATTAAATGACAACCAATAATGCGTCCACTGTCTTTTTCGGCGATTAATTTTATAAAACCACGGGTGTCCATATTGGCAATAGCGCGAGGCACGTTTTCTAAATGAAGCAAACTCGTTTGCACTTTTATACCAGCAGCTTTTGCTTGCGATTCCGTTAACCCCACACTCGCAACTTGCGGTGTTGTGAATACCACTTTTGGCACCACCGATAAATTAATCGCAATATGATCGCCGGTCATATTTTTAGCTGCGCGCGTACCGGCGGCAGCGGCCACATAAACAAACTGCGGTTGCGAAGTGCAATCTCCTGCTGCATAAATATGCTTAACAGAAGTTTGCATGTAATCATCAATTTTAACTTCGTCACTTGGCGTTACGGCAACGCCTGCATTTTTTAATTCCAAACTGTCTGCATTTGACTGTCGGCCCGTGGCCACTAACAACTGCTCACAAACTTGGCTGGTATTTTTTGTGCTAACCGTAAATTGTTTGCCATCGTGCGTAATTTCATCTGGCACGCTGTTTAACATTACCTTAATACCTTCCTCTTTTAAAATTTGCGTTAGGCTGTCACCAATATCTGCATCTTCTTTTGATAACAGCGTGCTGCGCGCCATAATTGTTACCTGCGAACCCAAATGACAAAACGCCTGCGCCAACTCCAGTGCCACCACTGAACCGCCCAACACAATTAATTTTTGTGGAATATTTTCTGCCACTAATGCTTCAGTTGATGTCCAGTAAGGTGTACTGCTTAAGCCTTTTATTTCTGGTAGCTTAGGCCTTGCACCCACCGCTAATAAAAACTTATTGGCTTTTAACTCAAACGATTCAGCATTTGTTTTTTCTATAATTAAGGTATCGCTATTTTTAAATTTTGCTTTGCCTTTAATTAAAGTAATGCTCGGGTTACTTTCAAGAATACTTTCATATTTTGCATAGCGTAATTTTTCAACCATGCTTTGCTGTTGCTCAACCATCGCTTTGCGATTTATTTTTGGTGTATTAAATGGCACGCCATCAAAACTGTGGTGACTTTGTAAATGCGCAATGTGAGCTGCACGAATAAGTATTTTCGACGGTACACAACCAACATTAACGCAGGTGCCACCGATAATATCTGCACCTTCAATAATGCTCACCCTCGCCCCTAACTCCACCGCTTTAATGGCGGCGGCAAAAGCACCTGAGCCGGTGCCGATAATCGCAATGTGTAATTGATTATTTTCTGTTTCGGCCGATGAAATCTGTGAGCTAGTTGAGCAACGGTCTGACATTATATTTTCCGTTTAAATTGAGTAAAAATTAATTCGATACAGGATTCGACGCATCTGACGTAACGCAAACTTTATTTGGCGGCGACACAATATCCCAAATAGAAACCGCCAACATCACCACAATGCCGGTGTATAACAAATAGGTGCTCCAGTCGTAAATCCACAGCGGCCCCATAGTGAGCAACACCATTATTGGCCCCGCAATGCCAGCCAATAAACGATGAATAATTCGGTGCTGATAAAATGAAAAAGCATTTGCGCCAAGCCCTATCCAGGCAAATACGGGTAATAATGTGTTTATAAATACGCCTTCATAATGTGCCAGAAACCCTAGCCCCAAAGAAGCGCCCAGCGCACCGAACGCGGGAAAGCAGGAAGCGCAGCCCATAGTTGCCACTAACACGCCGATTGCGCCGGTTTTGTCGAAAAGTCTTGTTATCCACTGCATGGTTAAGTCTCGTTTTTAGTTTAACTTAGCCTAAACCCCGTATATAGGTACAGAGTCAATATTGCGACAACTCAATTATTATATATGCTTGACCATATATATGTTTTTCCGTATATTGCGTCCATGAAAAATACATCTGAACAATTTTTTAAAATGCTCGCCGACAGCACCCGCCTACGCTGCTTAATACTGATGCAGGCCGAAGGTGAATTATGTGTGTGTGAATTAACCCACACGCTGGCTTTATCCCAGCCAAAAATTTCACGCCATTTGGCACACTTGCGTGAAGCCGATATGTTAATTGCACGCCGCGAGGGCACTTGGATGTATTACAAAATTAATCCCGATATGCCGAGCTGGGCGATGCAAATATTACAAACTACCTTAAATGGCAATCGCACAAACAAGCCGTATGTTTCAGATTTAAAAAAATTGCAAAGCATGGCAAATCGACCGGGCTTGGCTTGTTGTTTGTAACACCACACAGCCACTGGATTCCGGCCTTCGCAGGAATGGCAAAAAATCACAGGAAATAACAATGACGATAAAAATTGGCATTAATGGTTTTGGCCGCATGGGCCGCTTAGGTTTTCGTGCGGGCTGGGAAAACCCCGCTTATGAAATTGTGCATGTAAACGAAATTTCAGGTAACAGTGCCGCGATGGCGCACTTATTAGAATTTGATTCGGTGCATGGGCGCTGGGGAAAAGAAGCTTCGCATGATGCCAATCATATTTTACTTGATGGTAAAAAAATAAGTTATTCCAGTGAAAAAAATCCCGCTGATATTGATTGGGTGGCAATGGGCATAGATTTAGTTATAGAGTGTACCGGAAAATTTAAAACCGCAGCCAACTTGCAATGTTATTTTGATCAAGGCGTAAAAAAAGTGTTAGTGTCTGCACCGGTACCCGACCCCGCGATTAATATTGTGTACGGCATTAATCATCAGCAATACGATTCAACAAAACATCACATTATTACCGCTGCTTCCTGCACCACTAATTGTTTAGCGCCGATCGTAAAAGTCATGAATGAAAACATCGGCATTAAACACGGTTGCATGACCACCATTCACGACATTACCAACACCCAAACAATTATCGACAAAGGTCACAAAGATTTACGTCGTGCGCGTTCTTGCGGTGAATCTTTAATTCCCACCAGCACCGGTTCAGCAAAAGCGATAACAAAAATATTCCCCGAACTTGAAGGAAGATTAAATGGTTTAGCGGTGCGCGTGCCATTACAAAATGCATCGTTAGTTGATTTTGTATTTGAAGCGAATCGTAAAACCAGCGCCGAAGAAGTGAATCATTTTTTTAAACAAGCATCTGAAAATAAATTGAAAAATATTTTAGGTTACGAAGAGCGCCCGTTAGTCTCCGTAGATTATCGAGATGATCCACGCTCGGGAATTATTGATGCACTATCAACAATGGTGATTAATGACACGCAAGTAAAAATTTATGCTTGGTATGATAATGAATGGGGTTATGTAAATAGAATGATGGAATTGGCAGCGTTGATTGCTAAAGATTTATAAATTTAAATATTCTGTAGGCGTTAGCTTTAGCTGCCTCCTACCTATTATTAAAGAGTAATAAAAGTGACAACAGCGCTACGCAATTATTTAATTATTACCAGCAGCTACTGGGCCTTCACCATTACCGACGGTGCTATTCGCATGTTGGTGGTTTTATATTTTCATCTGCTAGGCTACTCACCTTTCGAAGTTGCTATGCTATTTTTGTTTTACGAATTTTTTGGTATTGTCACCAATTTAGTCGGCGGCTGGTTAGGTTCGCGCATCGGTTTAAATTTAACCATGCACATTGGCATGAGTTTACAAGTTATCGCACTGGCCTTATTAATGGCGCCCGAAAATTATTTAACGGTTGCCTATGTAATGTTTGCACAGGCGTTATCTGGCATTGCCAAAGACTTAAATAAAATGTCTGCCAAAGCCAGTATTAAAACACTGCTGCCGCAAGGTGATAATGATTCAACATTATTTAAATGGGTTGCTATTTTAACCGGCTCTAAAAATGCACTTAAAGGTTTAGGTTTTTTTGTGGGTGCGTTATTAATGCAATGGTTAGATTTTCGCACCGCATTAGGCATTTTATCCGGCAGTTTATTTTTTGTGTTAATCGCCTCTGTTATTTTATTACCCGCTGGTTTAGGTAAAGCCAAAATCAAACCTAAATTCACGCAGATTTTTTCTAAAACACCCGCCATAAATTATTTATCTTCTGCACGATTTTTTCTGTTTGGTTCCCGCGATGTTTGGTTTGTGGTGGCTTTACCGGTATATCTTTATTCGGTATTCGAATGGAATTTTATGCAGGTTGGCGGATTTTTAGCCAGTTGGATTATTGGCTACGGCATTGTGCAAAGCCTAGTACCAAAATTAATTCAGCGCAGCCATCAACTTGCACCCGATGCAAACACCGCAAAATATTGGGCATTTATTTTATGTTTTATTCCAGCGGCTATCGCTTTGGGTTTAATGTTTAAATTTAATCCACAATTAATTTTAATGATTGGATTGATTATTTTTGGCATTGTATTTGCCATTAACTCCGCCGTGCATTCTTATTTAATTGTCGCATTTTCGGATAAAGATAAAGTGTCAATGAATGTAGGATTTTATTATATGGCCAATGCAGGTGGGCGCTTAACCGGCACTATTTTATCGGGGTGGGTTTATCAAACTCAAGGTTTAGAAGCTTGCTTATGGTTGTCTTCTATTTTCGTTTTAATTGCGGCATTGCTTTCTACTAAAATAAATACACAAAATAAATATAACATTTAAATGCAGGTGTGAATTCATCGCACCTACAGGTTTAACTATTTTTATACCGTTTCGGTTAAGGTTTCAATAATAGGGCACTGCGAATTTTTATGATTACTGTGGCAAGTATTAATTAACGTATCTAATGTAGCGCGTAATTTTTTTAAATCACTAATTTGCTGATCTATTTGTAAACGCTTTTGCTCGGCTTGGCTGCGCACATCATCACATTGCCCATCGCCCATTTGTAATAATTGCGCCACCTCTTGCAACTTAAAACCCAATTGTTGCGCTCGCTTAATAAACCGAATGCGGGTGACGGTTTGCGCCGGATAAATGCGATAACCCTGCACAGGTTTTGCGGGTTCATCAATTAAACCAATGCGCTGATAATAACGCACGGTTTCTAAATTTACCTTTGCGGCTTTTGCCAAATGGCCAATGGTAAGCGGTTTTTGCATCGTTAACTCCATTCTCATCACCCGAGCCTAATCAATATATTATAAATAGTCTGTGCAAAGGTACAGGCTTATTATAAGAATAATGATAATTATCGCTTGACCTAGAGTTAACTCCAGCTTGTATGATTCAACTAACGATACGTTAAAAATATTTGAGCCTAGAGTTAGCTCCAAGGTGTCAAATTGAATATGCTCAGTCATTAGTTCAGGAATTTAAACAATGCAGTTAAAAATTAACCATTCCAGCCATACCGCCCTATTTGCGTTATTAGGCAGCTTGGCCGCAACCCCCGCCATGGCGCATAATCCAATATTTGGCCTAGGACCGCATGTGCTATTTAAAGATGGCGTTGAGATTACGCCGGAGGTAAAACAAGCCAAGGCCGGTAATAAAGACAAAACCGAATTAGCGCTAGAACTCACCTACGGCCTCACCGGCGACTGGTCGGCGGGGGTTGGTATCCCTTATATCGATCAATCTAATGGCAGCAACTCCGCTAGCGGCCAAGGAGATTTAAGCGTTTTTACCAAGTATCGCTTTTGGCGCGAAGATGGCCCAGGCCAACAACAATCGATGGCGGTGGCACTGCGCCTTAATACCGACACCGGCGATGATGCAGTGAGCAGCGGCAGCACCGATGGTTTACTCGGTTTAGCCTATGGCTATGAAGGGCGCAGATGGTATCGCTGGTCTGCGCTGCGCTATCGTTTTAATGGTGAAAATAATGCCGGAATTCAGCAGGGTAATAAATTGTTATTCGATTTAGTCGGCGGATATCGCATGAACAGAACCGGCTATATGGAACCAGACACGGTGTGGATACTCGAACTCAATGGCGAGAGCACTCAAAACACGCAAGTTAATAATGTCGATCAATTTAATAGCGGTGGCACACAGTGGTTTGTGTCCCCCGGTATTTTCTGGACTAAACGCAACTTTGCCGTAAAAGCTGGCATTCAAATACCGGTTGCCAGCAACTTAAATGGCAATCAGCAAGCAACTGATTATCGCACAAAGCTGGTGTTGGAATGGCACTTGTAATACTAACGAAAAAACAAATACATTTAACCGGAAAAAACATGAAACATTTAATTAAAAACACATTGCTAAGTTTGTTACTTTTAGTTTCAATTTCACACAATGCCATTGCCGATACCAGCACCTATTTAATTAGAGTAGATGGTCTCGCCTGCCCTTACTGCGCATACGGCATTGAAAAAAAACTCAATGCACTTAACGGAGTAAAATTCATTACCATGAATTTAGATGACGGCATTGTTACCGTAGAAACGCAAGATGTCACATTGGGAGATGAACAACTGAAACAATTGTTTAATGATTCGGGTTTTACTTATCGCAGCAAAGAAGTAAGCCATAAGTGAACAACACATCACCCGAATCTAAACTAACTGGCAGCGGCTTAAGTTGGCTAACATTATTTACCAGTAGCGCCACCTTAATTTGCTGCGCACTGCCCATTATTTTAGTGACACTTGGTATGGGTGCAACCGTAGCGGCGCTAACCTCTAGCTTGCCGTTTTTAATTGTGCTTAGCCAATATAAAGTTTGGGTGTTTATTTTTTCCGGATTAATGTTAGCAATATCTGCATGGTTTATATATCGCCCCAACCAAAGTTGTCCTGCTGACCCACAGCAAGCTGAAATTTGCAGCACGACAAAAAAGTGGAATAAACGCATTTACTGGTTTTCAATAATCATTTGGAGCATTGGTTTTTTTGCCGCATTTTTAGCGTTGCCGATTCGACAATTTTTAGATATATAAAAATAAGAGTTTTGTACAAATACGAATAATTAAAAAACACACAGGAATCATTCAATGAAAAATTTACTCACCACATTATTTTTAAGCTTAATCAGTCTAAATACTTTCGCAAATACTTATAAATATAATGCAGATGTAGAGGGCATGGTTTGTGCATTTTGCGCTTACAGTGTAGGCAAAAACATTAGCAAACTCTCGGGTGTTAATGCGGATTCTATTAATGTTGATTTAAAAGGCGGTCATGTGGTTTTTAATTCAAATAAACAAGTATCAGAGAAAAAACTCACTGAGTTATTTAATGACTCCGGCTTTAGCCTTAGCAATATTACATTCACTAAAAGTTCAAAAAAATCAGATAAGCATCCCAGTGAACTTGTTTTAGATTTAAAAATAGATGCCTTTAAAACCGATCAGTTTAGTAGCGTAATTGAAGCCATTGGAAATACAGTTGCCAATACTAAATCAAAACTTATTATTGAAGCACCCGCATCACAAGAAGAAACTATTTTAAAACCCTTACTCATGGGCCGCCAGCAAGTCGTAAAAGTTCAATTTATTGAAAATGAATCTGATACCATGCGCATTCAGTTATTAAGTAACTAATTTTAAATTAGTGAGCAGTGTCGATAAGCAGGACAACGAGCATGAGTATCAAAGTTGAAGTTTTTGCATCTCCAGACTGCAGCAACTGTGGACGCGCTAAAGACGTGCTGCGTAAACTGGCGCAAGAATTAGGCGGCGATGCAATACAATGGCGTGAAGTCAATATTCTTGAAGAAATTGACTATGCAGTTGAGCTGGGCGTGCTTTCTACGCCGTCTATTGCCATTAACAATAAACTGGTTTTTACTAGCTTGCCATCGCTTAAAAAATTACGCTGTGAATTACTCGAACAGCTAAACAAAAACAAAGCAATATAAATAACAGCGCACATACACTAAAACGGGTATGTATATTTTTTTACTCACTCTTATTTAATTGAGCTAACAGTATGTTTAAAATTGGCGAAGTCACAAAAAAAACCGGCATGAGTGCCGACACTCTACGCTACTACGAAAAATTTGGTTTAATTACAGATGTCGCTCGCAACACATCGGGCATTCGTTTATACAGTGAAAAAAACCTTTCCCATTTAAATTTTATTAAACGCGCTCAGCACATGAACTTTAGTTTGAATGAAATTAAAAGTTTGCTCAGCATGCGCGAAGACCCACAACATGCCAAAGATAGTGTACGCCAACTCACCGCCGATAAGCTCAAAAATATCGAACAGCAGTTAACTGAACTTTCCACATTACGCAATGAGTTAACCCTGTTACTTAACCTTTGCCGTGGCAGTAAAGATGGCTGCCCGATTATTGAAGGCATCGATACAAAAACTTAATTTATTAGATATAGAGAACTTTGCACTCAAAATTTACAATATGAGACCTTTGCACGATAGAATCACAAGTAAAAATGGCTAAAATTTCACTGCTTTTCGTTAGAAAACTTGTCAATATCTAGATATTAACTGCGTTTCCTGCCTCAATCAGTAAAATTTTAACGCATTTTTCTTTTGCGCCTCTATCGTGCAAAGGTCTCAATATAATAGTATTGACTATTATAATTAATAGCCTATATTAATTATTGATTATGCATACTGTGTACCCGTAAAAAAACACAAGGAAATGCAACGCTATCATTAGCATTTATTTATCACTATATTTTAATAAAGAGTCAGTACAATGCATAAACACCACCTTTATTCAAAACTTATATCATTACTCGTTACTTTACCCTTAATATTAATTTCCGGCACACTATCTGCAAATCATCCAAGCGAATCCGATGAAGCAATAACCGGTGCAGGTGCTCACTTTGCATGGGTTATATTCGATTCATTAAAAACAGAGCTTGAGCAAAAAACGGGGAAAAAAATCCAGCTTTTTGGTAAAAACTCTAATTTAGGAATGGGGTGTAATTCAGGCATAAAGCTCGCACAACAAAGCACCCACAAACACCAAACATTCGGCTTTACCTGCTGCCCGTTAAGCGATAAAGAACTCACTAAAAAACAACTTCAAATATATCCGTTGGCAGAAGAGCCAATTATGATATTGGTGAATAAAAACAACCCGGTTAAAAACTTATCAACAGAACAGATACGCAATATATTTAGCGGTAAAACCAAAAACTGGAAAGACATTAATGGCTGGGATAAACCCATTGTTGTAGTAACTCGCTTACACTGCAAAAAACGCCCTGGGCACTGGAAAACTATTTTGCCCAGTGCAGATAGCTTTGTAAAAGAACGCCTTAATGTTTCAAGTGCTGCCGATATGGTAAAACTAATGAGCGATTTTGATACTGCCTTTGGGCATATCGGTTCGACTTGGGAGTTTGGGAAAGACAGCAATGTTAAAGCCATTAGCGTAAATAATGTGGCTGCAACTGCCGCTAATTTAAAAAATAAAACTTATCCATTTCATCGCCAACTTTCAGCGATTACTAATCTTAATCCTAGCCCCAGTGTTTTATCTACAATCCACCAAGTACAGCATGGTAAATCATTTAAAGCCGTTGCAAAGAAGTTTAATCTATTGCCTTTAAACACAACTAATGCAAACTAAGCCACTATTTTTTTTCGCTTGCGCGCAAACATAAATATAAAAGCAGTATAGATATGGACATCATTGTGGTTTGCATAACATTAAACCACGGAGATATCGCCAAATACATATTTTGCCAATAATCTGAATTTAATAATGGATTAAATACACGTGATAATATCATTACATCGAAAATCCACGATGGGTTTTCAGTACAGCACGACTGCACCCGCACATACAATACCGATGCACATAAAATAGCACTACTCCCCATTAGTCCCAACCATATATTTAAGCACACTCGCCTGCTTTTCATATAAACAATAAAAGCACTTAACGCCGTCATTAATATTACGGTAAGTGGCATAATATAAACGCCCCAAATTTGACTACTCAACGCAGGGTTATTTCCAACGATTGCAAGTTCTTGAATGATAAAAACGGGTTTTTGCGCCAGCAATTTAAAGACAATTGATGGGTTAGAAAAAAGCAAATTCCAATACAATGCCATACTATCTAAATACACAAAGATAAATTGATTGGGGAGCCCTTGATTTGCGGCAGCAATAGCAGCAACACAAAATATCACGAGCGCTATAAATACAGCTAATACTAGTGCTAATTTTTTCATCTAAAGTTTACCGCCCATTCTTTCAATCGTCTTTTCAAAGTATTGCCACCCACTAAAAGTTATTCTTAGTTAATATATATTTCTTATACGCTATACTCAATCCAACGATAGACTTTAACAGACATACTTTCAATTTTTGTAATAAGAGTGAAATTAAGATGCATAAAAATGTCGGTCGACTTGACCAAATATTACGTATAGGCATTGGAATAAGCTTAATCTATGCAGGCTTCATCAATGAAAGCATAATCAATGACACATTAAGCTCCTACATTGTAGGTGGTTTGGGCTTAATGAATATTATAGTCGCCTTAATAAGACATTGTCCTTTTTATACCATGATAGGCCTGAACACATGCCCTTTGAAAAATAGCAAAATTAGCAATATAGACTAATTTCCTATATTAAAGACTATACATTTTTTATTAGCGGTACTTCGATACCCTAAATTGATATTGGACGCATGAAGTTACGAACTCAAATATTATTATCTATTCTTGGCATCTCTATTTTAGCGCAGGTTGTTTTTGGGGTGCTGGCCTATCGCCAAATTACCGAGAGTCGTGGCGACCAACTAACCATTTTTTTACAATATCTCAACCGAGAAATTGCTGAACGCATTACGTTACCGGGTAATCGTTACGTTTCAGAAATTTATTTAGAAGAGTTACGCCAAAAGTTTTCTACCCCAGAATCAATTTTAATTATTCAGAAAAGTAACACCATACTCTATATTGCAGGCAACACTCATTTAAACTTAGCTGATATTTCTCTACGCCTAGATGAAGCCACTTCAGATATTGATAAACACGGCTTAATAGAACTGAACAATGCTCAATATTATTGGGCAATTAGTGATTTACCCAACCCCGACTACCAACTGGTTATGCTAGAACCCGCCCATAGCGAAGAATTAGAAATAGCCTCTGCACTAAAATTACGCTTACTCAGCTCTGGTTTAGTTATTACTTGGCTTGCGATCTGGGTTGGCTTAATTCTCAGCTCCAAAATCTCTCGCGAGCTAGATAAAAAAAGCAAACAGCTACAACACATGGCGCTGCATGATAATTTAACCGGCCTCCCTAACCGCACCTTGCTTGCCGATAGAATGAAACAAGTTTTATTACAGTCATCTCGTAGCAATCAGCCCTTTGCTTTGTTTTTGCTCGACCTTGATCGCTTTAAAGAAGTTAACGACACCCTCGGCCATCACTTTGGTGATGAGCTTTTAAAAATGGTTAGTGACCGCTTATTAAACTCAATGCGTGATAATGATTCTATCGCCCGACTCGGTGGTGATGAATTTGCAGTACTAATGCCACAAACCGATATTGCAGGTGCAGAGCTTTGTGCCAATCGTATTTTACATGCCATGAAAGACCATTATGTTATTAATGATGTTGCTACCGAAAGTAAAGCCAGCATTGGCATTGCCCTTTATCCTGAGCATGGAGAAAACACTGAAGAATTAATGCAATTTGCCGATGTCGCCATGTATCAAGCTAAAAAATCGAAGAGTGGCTATGCCGTTTATGACCACTCGCAAAACACTCACAGTGTGCGTCGCCTGCGCTTAATGAATGATTTACGCGATGCCATCCATAAACACCATATTACTGCTTACTATCAACCTATTATTGACCATCAATTAAATAAAGTGGTATCACTGGAAGCATTAGCCCGTTGGCAACACCCAGACCTCGGCGCTATATCGCCAGATGAATTTATTCCGATGGCAGAACAACTGGGCTTAATTCGAAATCTTACATTACAAATATTTGAACAATCATTAGTGTTTTGCCTACAATTAAACCGTGCAAATTATGATATTAATTTCAATGTAAACCTGTCTGTTTTTTGCCTACAAGATTTTTCATTCCCCGAAAACATTAACGAGTTGCTAAATAACTATCACATCGAAGCGCATAAAATAGAATTTGAAATTACAGAAAGTGCATTAATGTTAGATTTAGATCGAGCGGGAAAAACATTAAGTAAATTACATGATTCAGGTGTGCGATTAGCGATTGATGATTTTGGTACCGGCTATTCTTCTCTAAGCTACCTAAAAAACTTACCGGTTAATACCATTAAAATAGATAAAAGTTTTATTTTTGAAATGGAAGCCAGCAGCAATGATAAAGCCGTTGTTAAAACTATTATTGAATTGGGGCATAATTTAAACTGCAAAGTTGTCGCGGAAGGCGTAGAAAACCAAACCGCATTAAACAGCTTAGCTGCACTTAATGTGGACTCTGTGCAGGGCTTTTTCTTTAGCCCTGCTTTAGTTGATAGTGAAATGATATTGTGGCTTGAAAATTTTCATAAAGAAAATTCTCAAGCATCTTAACGATTAAATATTGTAATGATTAATTGGTTGTCGATTTTTTATTCCACAAATAAGCCGCCAAAACCACTAACGCTAACTGCACCAACAAACCCTGTAAATTAGGATAAATACCCAGCAGGTCAATACGCACAAAATTCACTGGGCTGGAAATAATCACCCCCGCCTCTTGTAACGCGGCCACACCTTTGCCAGCAAAAACAACCGCCAGCACAAACATTAAACCACCGGTTACCGCAAAAAATTGTCGCAACGGCAGACGCACGCTGTAGCGCATAATTAACCAGCCAACAACGGCCAGTACAGCCACGGCAGTTAAAAATCCGCTAAACGCCATTGATTCACCGTCCGCATCAACTTGTACCCAAAGCGCTTGATAGAACAAAATGGTTTCAAAGGCTTCACGGTAAACTGCAATAAATGATAAGCCTGTTAATGTCCATAAGGTGCCGGATGTTAACGCCTTTTGCATATTGTCATCGATGAATTTTTTCCAGTTGGCTGCACTGGTTTTATCGTGCATCCAAAAGCCCACATAAAGCAACACAACCGCAGCGACAATGGCGGCGATACCCTCGGTTATTTCACGCGATGCACCGGAAATATCGATAAAAGACACCGACGCCCACCACGTTAGCCCCCCCAGCATTAACGCACTTATCCAGCCAATGTGAATATATTTCAAACCATCTGGGCGTTTGGTGCGGGTTAAAAAGGCCACCAATGCGGCAACAATTAATAACGCCTCTAAACCTTCACGCAATAAAATAAAGAAAGCACTGGCAAATGCCGCCTCGCCCGATAGGTGGCGGGTATTTAATATGCTATCTGCCTTGTCGAGCTTTTCATTAATCATGGCGATTTCAGCCTCAATCACCGCAATGCTCTCAGCGCTACGTATTTTATTACGCAAACCGGTCATTGATATTTCTATTTCTAAGCGCAAGGTTTTATCAAACGCACTTACATTTTGCTCAACTAATTCAAAGCCTTCTAAATAAGCCTCTACCGCTAGTTGATAGGCTTTTTTATGATCGTTATTTTTATAAGCAAGCAGTGCATCGGCTAAGCGTTGCTTGGAAAAAGCCAGCTTTGAACCCTTATCAAAAAACATTTCGGGATGTTGGCGTAAATAGGCCATCACTTGGGCGCCTGTTTCACCGTAAAGGTCTGTTGCTTGATCTGGGGTGGTAATGGTGAGCTTACTCACATCCATTAATGGATGCGTGCTTAAATCCACAGCAGATAGCGCTTCTGCTGAGCTAACTTGCGCCATACTGCCCACATAAAATGCTAATGACCAGCGATCGCTATCACTCAACTGATCATAAGCGCCCATAGCAGTATCACTCACACCCCGAGTAATGGTGCTATGCAAACCAAACAAGGTGCGCTGCTGATAGCGCTCTATATCGTGAAAATTAATGGCTGGCGGCTCCATGCCAACTGCGGCGGGGCCATCACCATAACCATCTACCCCGTGGCAGGATGCGCAATGCTCGGCATAGAGTAATTTGGCTTTAATAAGATCGGGCTGTTTACGGGGCACTACCTTTATTTGATAGGCATTGATGATTTTATGGTGCATTGATGAGGTTAAGGTTTTAATCTTTTTTGCCGCAACCTTCTGCTCAACCCATGTCGCTAATTGTTTAGCGTTTTCGGTTAATTCAGATTTAAATTGCTCAGGCGACGAACCAACATCGGGAAGATCGCTCATCTTTTGCAAAATGCCCGCAGAAAAATCGACCATTTCTGCATATTCTCCGGGGCTAATAACGTCGCCATTGTGTACCGCGCCACTGTAATCCACACCAACATAGTCAATTAATTGCAATAATTGCTGGGTATCGGCCATTAATGGGCGTGATAAAAAAACAAAGATTAGAGCAAAGAATAAACCAGATAAAGCTTTCATAAAAATGACATCCAACTACCGATAGTATTAAAACGCTAATGATAACAATTATCATTAGCATAATAAAGTCAATTTCATCATTAGTTAAAATAAAATCGACTTAAATGCTATGAAGCATGGGGTGAAATATGGGATTAAAATAAGAACTGCCGATTAAATTAGCGAATGGTTTTTACAAAAAATAACCGAAAATATAGTGTGTAGGCATTAGCTTTAGCTGATGATCAGCGTGCAATGTGCAGCGAGCTATTTTTAATTTAATAATAAACATGGCTCGCTGCGCATCGCGTTAATTTCGTCAGCTAAAGCTAACTCCTACTATGAGACCTTTGCACGATAAAATCACAAGTAAAAATGGCTAAAATTTCACTGCTTTTCGTTAGAAAACTTGTCAATATCTAGATATTAACTGCGTTTCCTGCCTCAATCAGTAAAATTTTAGCGCATTTTTCTTTTGCGCCTCTATCGTGCAAAGGCCTCACAATATTTAAATAGGTTTAATTTGAATATTTTTGTTTAGAAAATGTTTCATATAAAACCGGCACTACAAATAAAGTTAACAAGGTTGCACTTACCAGTCCCCCAACCACTACTGTTGCTAATGGCTTTTGTATTTCAGAGCCAATACCACTTGAAAGTAATAATGGAATTAAACCTAACGCTGATGTAATGGCTGTCATTAGTACGGGGCGCAATCGTGATAACGCACCTTCAAACACACCGTCTTGAATAGACTGACCACCCTCCACTCGCTGATTAATCGAGCTCACCATTACCACACCATTGAGTACCGCAACCCCCAGTAAAGTAATAAAACCTATTGAGCCGGGCACCGATAAATACAGCCCTGAGATATACAATCCAGCGATGCCACCAATTAACGCCAGCGGCACATTCAGCATAATTAATAACGCTTGGCCAACAGAGTTAAACGCAAAATATAATAATAAAAAGATTAGGCCAAGTGAAATAGGCACCACAATCATTAAGCGCGCCTGCGCCCGTTGCTGATTTTCAAACTGGCCACCAAACACTACGGTGTAACCCGCTGGCATATCAATTTCATCATTAATGCGCTGCTGCAATTCTGCAACTAAACCGCCCATATCTCGGCCTTCAACATTACTTTGAATAACCACTCTGCGCTGCACATCATCACGACGAATTTGCGGTGGGCCGGTTTCAATTTGCACGTCGGCAACATCACCTAATTTCACCCATGCACCATCCGGTGCCTGTAAAATTAAATTGCGAATCGCTTCAACATTATTGCGATACTCTTCACCGAGTCGCACATAAATATCGTAGCGTTCATTACCATTAATCACTTGCCCTGCGGTGCGGCCTCCAATTGAATCGGCAACTAAGTCCATTACTTGAGCAACTGAAATACCATAACGTGCCAACACATCACGATTTGGTCGAACCGATAATTGCGCCTCACCGCCAATTTGCTCCATGGCAACACCACGGGTGCCTTCAACGGTTTTTACCAGCGCTTCAATTTCACTGCCTTTTTGTGCCAGCATATCTAAATTTGGGCCAAACAATTTAATTGCCAATTGCGCTCGAACTCCCGACAACAATTCATCAACCCGCGTTGCGATAGGTTGCGAAAATGAAAACAATAAGCCTGGGTGTTCAGACATTTTTTCTTCCATTAATTTTTGCAAAGCCTGTCGATTTTCTGCGCTCGTCCATTCGCTTACCGGCAATAGCCCAACAAAAATTTCAATATTGGAAACCGGCTCTGGGTCGCCACCAATTTCGGCTCGCCCAATTCGGCTGGTGGCATAAATAACTTCTGGAAACGTGATTAATGCCGCTTCCATTTTACCCGCAACTTTTACAGATGTATCAAGGCTTGAAGAGGGCGCCAATGTAATACGAATATTTAACGTGCCCTCTTCTAACTCCGGTACAAATTCTGTTCCTAAAAATGGCACGAGAATTAATGAACTAACAAATAATACGATAGCGCTTATTATCACCAAACGTTTATTTTCTAGTGCGCGCTTTAAACCAATGCGATATTGTTTTGCAATGGGTTTTAAAACAAAACTTTCTCTTTCAACCACGCCGTTTTTAAACAGATAAGTTGCCAATGCTGGTATCACCATTAATGCCACAATTAAAGAACCAAACATAGCCAGCAATATTGAAATTGCCATGGGCTGAAACATTTTGCCTTCTACACCTTCTAGTGCAAATAAAGGTGCAAACACAATGCTGACAATGAGCACCGCAAAAAATACCGGGCGTGCCACTTCTTTAGCCGCTTGTTGCACACGCAAATTCATTCCATGTTGATCGTGCTTAGCATCGTAAGGATCATTTTTATTCAACGATATTTCTTTACTATTGCTGGTTTCGTGATCTTGATCTGGGTGAGTTAAGTGTCTAAAAATATGCTCCATCATTACCACCGAGCCATCTACCAACATACCAATTGCAATGGCTAAACCGCCGAGTGACATTAAGTTAGCCGACACATTCCAATAAGCCATTGCCATTAATGCCAACACAATTGAAATAGGAATAGACAGCAACACCAAAAATGTGGCGCGTATATTCATCATAAATAACAGCAAGATAATAATAATTAAAACAAACGCCTGCATAAGCGCAGTTATTACCGTATTAACCGCCGCATCAACCAAACTTGCTTGGTCATAAAATGGCTCTAAGGTTACGCCATCGGGTAAAGCCGTTTGAATAGCGGCCATACGTGATTCAATACCGTCAATGGTTGATTTAGTATTTGCGCCTAAGCGTTTAAGCACAACACCCGCAACCACTTCGCCTAATGCTTCTGGCTTGCCATCCGCATCACGGCGTGTAATGGAAACCGCGCCTTGGCGAATTTCTGCACCAAATTCTACACTCGCAACATCCCTTACCTTTACGGCCACACCATTAACAATTTTTAATGGCACGTTACCAATATCGCGTAAACCATCTTCACCGCTGCGCACCCAACCCACACCACGAATAATTAATTGCTCATCACCACGGTCCATATACCAACCGCCGGCATTGCGATTATTGCCTTCAATCGCCTGCGCCACATCATCGCCGGTTAAATTAAATGCGAGTAATTTTTTCGGCACTAGCTGCACTTGATACTGGCGCACTTCACCGCCAAATGATAAAACTTCAGTAACACCACCCACCGGCATTAATAATAATTTTACAATCCAATCATTATAACTTCGCAATGTAGTGGCGTTATATTTTACGGGGTCATCAGCGCGTAAAATATATTGGTACACCTGCCCTAGCCCAGAAGAATTTGGGCCAATACCTGGTGTACCAATGCCATCAGGAATATCTTCGCGGGCGGTTTGTAATCTTTCGAACACTAATTGGCGCGCAAAATAAATATCTGTGCCTTCTTTAAACACCACCGTAATGACTGACAAACCGGTTTTAGAAATAGAGCGCACTTCTTCAACATCCGGCAAGCTGTACATTACCGCTTCTATTGGAAAGGTAATTAACTGCTCAACTTCTTCTGCGGCCAAGCCCCGTGCTTCGGTATTAATTTGCACTTGCACATTAGTTACATCGGGAAACGCATCGAGATTTAATTTTGGTAATATCATCGTTGCCCCCACCATCATAGACAGCAAGGCAATAATGATTATTAGGCGACTACCAACCGCCATATCAATTAATTTATTTAACATAGTTATGCCCTAGTGGTTATGAATATTAAAGCCGCCTTTGGCAAGCTCCGACTGCACAAAAAAAGCGCCTTCAACAACAACAGATGTGCCGGCTTTTAAACCTTCAATAATGGCTTTGCCATCCGTCACCCGTAGCAACTCAACTTCCACACCTTTAAATTCACCGGCTTCATCTTGCTCAACAAAAACTTGCCAGTCTCCATCTGGGCTACGCAGTACGGCAGCTTCCGGCACCGCTAAAGCGTCACTGTGACCAGAAGTTTCAATTTGTGTATTCACAAACAAACCGGGGTGCAATGCATCTTTATTATTTTCTACCAATAAACGAATACCCGTGGTGCGCGTAATTTCATCTAATGAATGATTAATTTGCGCCACTTTTGCCGGATAGGTTTGGCCATTAAATTTAACGCTAGCACTATTGCCCACCTGTATTTCATGGGATATCGCCGGTGCCACATTTGCCACTACCCACAAGCTAGACTCATCAGTAATGCGAATTAATTCCTGGCCCGGCTCAGCTTGCTGGCCTAAAATATAATTTTCTTTTAATACCGTGCCCGCACTGGTGGCAACTAATTCAAAACGGCCATTGGCGCGTGAAAAATCATCACTCGATAATAGCGATTCAATTTGTTTAGCTGTCATGCCATAGGCTCGCACTTTTGCTTTGGCTAACTTAAATTTAATTTTAGCTTCGGTATAACGGCGTGCAGACACCACTTTTTTACCGAGTTTTTTTACTCGATACCATTCACGCACCGACACCAATAATTCACCTTGCGCTTCTGCCATTTCAACACTCGAAAGGGTAACAATTGGCTGACCTTTTTTTACCACTTCACCCAGCACCACATGACGATCAATCACCTGCGCTGAAATTCGTGGGGTAATGGCCGCTGTTTTATAAATATTAAAACGCACTTCACCCGGTGCTTTAATAGCGCTATTAATAACCTGTGATTGCAATGTTTTAACCACAATACCGGCCGCTTTCATTTGAGTGACGGTTAATTTGGCAACCCCCTCTTCTTCGTGCTCACCATGGCCGCCGCGGCCTTCTTCTGCATGGCTATCTTCAGCATGATCATTATGTTTGGCTTCATCTTTATGGTCATCATCATCTTCATCATGGCCCGCATGCTCTTCGTGTTTGACCTCGCCTTTATGTTCATCTTTATGAGCCGTTTCACCTTCTGCATGTTCGTGTGCATCATTGAGATTCGATTCAGCTAACACCACCGGTGCATTCATTATCCCGCCGCTTAATAAAAGCAGCATTAAAAATATTTTATTATGCATGTTCGTTATTCCTATTTTTTATTCGCTGGCAACATCACTTCAATGTTTAACCAGTTATCAATCGTATTGGTCTGGCTCATCCAATCGAATGCCACCTGCCAAAGTTGATTGCGTAATTCAAATCCCGTCGCTTGGGTTTCCAGTGCCTGCTTAAGTTGCAACAAATAATCCGCTGCACTGATATCACCGGCTTGCCATAATTTTTTAATTAGCATTAACTGCTGCTCAACACTATTGCGACTATTTTCACGCCAGCTATTCCAAGCATTTAATAAATTTTTATAACGCTCGGTGGTCACAATTAAACGTGCCCGTGCATCACGGTAAGCCAACTGCATGCGTTGTTGACGGCTAATTAAATCTTGCTGCGCTGCATCCACTTCGGCGCTAAAACTATTGCGAATATTAAGGGGAATACTGAGATTAAATCCTACTAAACTTTTATTTTCTTCACTGCCTGCACGCACGCTAATTGTCGGGTCCCAAGCTTTTTCACTTTTACGTAACTCAACTTGCTTGCGGGCAATATCAACATTCGCAAGTTGTGCACGAATCATGGGAAGCTGCTGTAAAAATTTTTCAAGATTTTTATTTAATATTGGTGCGGGCAATTTCTCGGGCAAGGAAGGTAATTTAGCGGGTAAAGTCCCTAACAGCGCACGTAAATTTTCGCGTGCTTCCGTTGCATTAGATAATGTACCCGCCTGCACCATTAATGCTTGATTGTATGCCAACTTAGCCAAATTAAGCTCAACCTGATTAACATCACCAGCCTGATAACGCTGTTTGGCAATTTGCCGAAATTCTTGCATAAGCTGTAATGTTTGTTTGCTTAATTCGGCTAACTCCGTGCCGGTTTGAAAATTAGCAAAGCCACCTAATAACCTTTTAATAATCGTCTGGGTTGCCATTTCATAAGTGGCGGTGGCTTTATTTAATTGTGCAGTAGCAAACTGATTACGGCTGCCTTGTTTATCACCCCAGTCGATGGTTTGGCTAAGGCCAATGCTTTGGGTGGTAACGGTAGTATCTTCATAATCAAATTCAATTTGTGGATTATAAATGGCTTTATCTGCCGCACGTAAAGCGGCCTTTGCAGATTGAATATCGGCTTTCGCTGCGAGTAGATCGGGATGATCTTTTAAACTCTGGCTAACAAAATCGGTTAATGCTGAGGGGGCAGTATGGATTTCCGCCAATGCGCTTGCACTAAAATGGCTAACGCCCGTGAATAAAAACACCCACGCAACAACTTGCTGGGATCTTAAAATCTTCATGTGATTTTCCTGATGCTAAATTTAAAATATAAACCCTGTGAGCTCGTCACAAAGTATTAAGGTATAAAATTACATCAGGCCCGAGGGGGCAGAAAAGGTGGGGCAATTGTTAAAGAATGCAAGCGCGGTTTTATAGAAAATAATGCAGCCGTCTCATTAATTTTTGGCAATACGGCTAACTGACTAATAAACCCAAGCATGTGGGATGAAATATGACAAAAGTGATCGCAATTAGAATCTGCCACACAACTGGCCAATAATTCTTCAGAATTAAGCTCAGCCTGAGAATGCTCATGGTGCGGTGAATCAAGCAAATTTACAGCCGACATATCCATTGCCGACACCATATTAATGGTTAGCAAATTAAGGATAACAAATATAACTAGAAGAGGCTTTTTCATAAAGGAACTATCGCACGGTTAAAGCTATTTATCAAATACGGCTAATATTAACCAATCATAAAATTAAGGCCTGCGAAACTAACGAGTTAATCTTAAGGCTTCCTTAAATTAAAACTCAGCTAATGCTTGAGATTTTTCAAGCTAACTATACTAAACATACAGTTTATGGGTATATGTTTTTCTTAGGTGCTATTAGTTACAGACAGCGTCCGTGGGTTCATTGATTATTATATTAAATAAGCACTACAATCTTTTGATATTATTAACAAATTAATCAACTACCCGCAAAAATAAATTCCATCCATTTGAGGTTAACCATGCGACACTTACCTAAAATTCTGGGGCTCAGCCTAGCCATCTCTTCACCTGTATTATTCGCGGCTGAGTAAGCTGCCCAGAAAGAGGCAGAAGAAAAACCAGCCGAAAGTGAGCCTTTAGTTAAGAAAGATATATGCAAAGGTAAAAAGCACGCTTTTTAACCATGTGCCGATAACGTCCACAATGGCTACACAAACCTAGCCAATTAACAACCGTCGAACTGGGGCAAAACTCTTGCGGTGCTCATCGCAAGGCCCAAACTCTTCTAACAATGCAAAATGTAATTTCGTGGGATAACCTTTGTGGCGATTAAACTCATACTGTGGGTATTCATTATGTAACGCCAGCATTTGCTCATCTCGCTCGACTTTAGCCAAAATCGATGCGGCAGCAATTGCAGCCACCTTTGCATCGCCTTTTACAATAGCGGCACCATCACAATTTAAATCAGGTAATTTGTTACCGTCAATTAAGGCAAAGTCTGCGGTGATATTTAAGCTCTCAATCGCTTGCTTCATCGCCAGTAAGCTGGCTTGTAATATATTAATTTCATCAATTATTTTTGGGCCAACAGATGAAACCGCCCAGCTTTTTGCATATTTTTTTATTTGCAAAGCAAGCTGCTCACGTTTTTTAGCCGTCAGTTTTTTTGAGTCGTTTAAACCTTCAATAGGATGCGCATCATCCAGTATCACCGCCGCCGCAACCACCGCCCCCACTAATGGCCCTCTGCCTGCTTCATCTACACCAGCAATGGCATGATAGTTTTTTAAGTCAATTTCGATGTCGTCAATCATATTTTCCGGTAGAATCCTAAGCTAGTTTTATATAATGGAGACCTTTGCACGATAGAATCACAAGTAAAAATGGCTAAAATTTCACTGCTTTTCGTTAGAAAACTTGTCAATATCTAGATATTAACTGCGTTTCCTGCCTCAATCAGTAAAATTTTAGCGCATTTTTCTTTTGCGCCTCTATCGTGCAAAGGTCTCTAATGAATATTACGCACCTATACACACACGAATCAAGTTATGATTTATAAAAGTGAAGTTTTAAAACCATGAAACGAATTATGTTTAGCATCGGCGAAGCATCCGGTGACATGCATGCCGCAAATATTATAAAAGCGTTAAATACACATAATGATAAATTTGAATTTTATGGCATGGGTGGTGAACAATTTCGTGCCGCGGGTGCAGAACTTTTAGTCGATTGCACTGACATTGCGGTAATGGGCATAGTAGAAGTTTTATTCAAATATATACAAATCAGAAAAGCATTAAATACTCTGCAAAAATCTTTACACGATGCCCCACCCGATTTACTCGTTTTAGTTGACTACCAAGCCTTTAATTTTAAATTAGCTAAAACCGCAAAGCACTTAGGCATAAAAGTGTTATTTTACATCAGCCCAAAAATTTGGGCTTGGCGCCCTCAACGTGTTCACGAAATTGGAAAAGTCATTGATATGATGGCGGTGATTTTACCTTTTGAAGAAAAAATTTATAAAGACGCCAATGTGCCGGTACGCTTTGTAGGGAACCCTTTAGTTGATAAAGCCAAAGCACAAAAAACCACAGTCAACTGTTTTATTGAATACCAATTAAACAGCGATAAAAAAGTTATTGGTTTATTTCCTGGCAGTCGTCAAAGTGAAATTAAAAGGCTACTCCCCATTCAGCTTGCCACTGCAGAAATACTCGCTAAAGACAAAACTGATTTGCAGTTTATTTTACCAATTGCGAGCACCCTAAACGAAAAACATTTCACCTCTCACTTAAAGCAATATTCGCATCTAAACATTAAACTGGTTAAGGATGTACCCTACAATGTTATGCAATGTTGCGATGCCATTATTGCCGCCTCTGGCACCGCCACATTAGAAATTGCCTTAATGGGCATACCCAGTTGTATTATTTATAAAATATCACTTATCTCGTATTTTATTTTAAAGCCGTTGGTAAAAATAAAACACGTTGGTCTTGTTAACATTGTTGCCGAAAAAGAAATTGTAAAAGAATTTTTACAATTTGATGCCAAACCACAAACAATCGCCAATGAAATTAATTTAATTCTTGATGATGAAAACTATCGACAAAATATGGTAGCTGAATTAAATACTGTGCGTGATAATTTAGGTAAAACGGGTGGCACGGAAAACATGGCAGAATTGATTTTGGAAATGCTGGGTTAAGAAAATGTATTAACGAATAATTCCACGTTCAGACTGACAAATAAAATCTGCCATTAATTTAACTTCTGAATAATTTTCAATTAAATCGGCTGCAGATTGCAGTGCTTCTTCTCTGGGTTTTTTAGAACGAATTAATAATTTATATGCATTAACAATGGCACGAATTACTTCGTCGCTATAACCGCTGCGCTTTAAACCGACTTTATTAATTCCACTGGCTTTACCATAACTACTGGCAACAATAACGTAGGGAGGTACATCCTGATTAATAATTGAACCCATACTAGTAAAAGCACGACTACCAATTTTGGTAAATTGATGAACCAATGTAAAACCACCTAAAATAACATGGTCTCCAACTTCAACATGCCCCGCACAAGAAGCTGAGTTAGCTAAAATAGTATGACTACCAATTTGGCAATCGTGTGCGATATGCACATAAGCCATTAATAAATTGTGGTTGCCAATGCGAGTAATACCACCACCATCTTCTGTACCACGAGAGATAGTGACATTTTCACGAATGGTATTATCATCACCAATTTCTAAATGTGTAATTTCACCTGCAAACTTTAAATCTTGCGGGTCACCACCAACTGAAGCGAACTGATATATTTTATTATTTTTACCAATTTTAGTTGGCCCATTAATAACAACATGGGGGCCAATCCAGGTGCCCGCAGCAATTTCAACATCCGCACCAATCACACTAAATGGGCCAATTGTTACATCATCAGCAATGCTAGCACTTTCATCTACTATTGCACTTTGGTGAATCATTTTATTACTCAGGCCTTTCAGTGGCGGCACACATAATAGTTGCACTGGCTGCCAACTTCCCATCGACCAATGCTTTACAATCAAATTTCCAAATTGTACGTTTGCGTTTAATTAACTCAACCTCTAAGGTTAAAACATCGCCAGGCACAACTTGACGTTTGAATCTCGCATTATCGATGCCCACAAATAAATATAGCGTCTCTTCATCCTGATTTTGATCCATGGTTTTAAAACCGAGCAAGCCAGTGGCTTGTGCCAATGCTTCCATTATTAGCACACCTGGCATCACCGGATATCCCGGAAAATGGCCTTGAAAAAAAGGTTCATTGATGGTGACATTTTTTATCGCCGTTAATCTTTTTCCAATTTCATAGTCCACTACTCGGTCAACTAATAAAAAAGGGTAGCGATGTGCCAATAATTTTTGTATTTCACCAATATTCATTGTGTTCAAAATAACACCTTAACCTTTATTATCTATTAGCATTTAATATTAGCATGAATACTTCGTACTCTGTTAAATTAAGCAGCATTGAGAATAACAGGCAAGCAAGCCTTAATTACTTAACTTTCTTGTTAACTCGCGAAGAAATATCATCCGTAATATTCACTTTATCTGCTGCAAACATAACACCGTCATTCAGTATTAAATCGTATTTGTTTTCATCAGCATATTTTTTAATAACTTTAAATACAACTTCTCTAAAGCTATTCATTTCTTTATTTCGCATAGCTTTAAATTCATTTTCAAGAGCCGCGCCTTTTTGGCGATATTCTTGAACCATTCCACTCAATTTTTGCTTGGAAGATTTTAGTTTGCTTTCTGTCATCAACAGTTCATTAGTTTTTATCTCTTTTTCTAATGACTTTATATCTTCAACTAACTTTTCCAGATTTTTTTTAGGCTCGCTGAATTTATCTTCAATTAACTTTTCAACGCCTTTTGCTTTAGCGTATTCGTTAAAAAGAATATTTTCATTTACAAAACCAATTTTCATTGCATACGACGCCATTGGTGCCGCTAAAATTGATATTATAAAAATAGCCGTTGTAATTTTTTTCATTAAATTTCTCCTAAAAGAATGAACCAATACTAAATTGAAATGCTTGTTTATCATCACCTAGTTGGTCATTAATGGTTTGAGCGTAACTAAACCTTAATGGACCAATGGGTGCTAACCAGATAAAGGAAACCCCATACGAACTTCTCAGCTCACTTGCTTGGAATCCGCCGTTATAATTATTTTCTAAAACATCTCTCTGCAAAAAGACATTACCAATATCATAAAACATACTTAAACGAACTGAATTTGGTGGCTTTTCTACAAAGGGAACAGGGAATATTAACTCTGCACTGGCAACTGTTCTAATGTCACCACCAATTGGCGCACTTGTTGTCACCGAAGAAACACCATTAATACTAATAATTTTAGGTATTGATTTAGGGCCCAATGTATTTGAATCAAAACCTCGCACAGTGCGTAAGCCGCCTGCAAAAAATCGCTGATAAAATGGATATAAATTTGTACCACCGTAGCCTGCACCATAGGCCATATCAGTTCTAAGTAATGTTGTTATATTATCTGTAATTGGAAAATAAAATTTATTTCTATAGGTTAGTTTAAAATACTCCAAGTCACTGCCTGGTGTTGTTAAATCTAACAAAACTGACTGCTGATTACCACGCGTTGCAAATACGGTGCGGTTACGTGTGTCGTGAGTAAAGCTTGCTAACATTGTAAATGCTTGTACCGTTGCTTCTAATGAGTCGTCAACATTATTTATAAAACCACCATTTTGCTCATTTATAAAGTCGACAACATCATCAGATACGGTATTTGGACTGCGAATAATTTCGGTAACCTCATAACCAACTCCCAAACGAACTCGATCAAACTCTGATAACGGCATACCATACGAAGCATTAACACCATAATTATTCTGTAAATAATTTACAATATTTTGCGCTGCTGTATTACGCTGTCGATATGACATACCAATGGTGCGGCTAATACCATCAATTGTATGGTACGGGTCTGTATATGAAACACTATACGTTTCACCTATTGCATCACGACTTAAATTAATAGATAGTTTTTCGCCTGTACCATTTAAATTATCGAGAGTGGCACCTAAGTTAAATACAAACCCCTGACTTTGAGAAAAACCGGCACCAATATTAAAGCTGCCAGACAATCTTTCCGTTACATCAATATTAATATCAACTAAATCTTCTGTACCTGGCACAGGGTCTTTGCTTACGTTAACTTCTTCAATATAAGCTAAACGCTGTAAACGAACTTTAGATCGATTAAGTTTAGTGTTGGAAAGCTCACCACCTTCCATTAAACGCATTTCACGTCTTAACACATTATCATTAGTTTTAAAATTACCGGTAAAATTGATTCGGCGCACATAAACTTTTTTGCCCGGATTAACAAAATAGCTTAGTTCAACTTTACGCTTCTCATCATCAATAATTGGCATTACTTTAACTTTCGCGAAAGCATAGCCTTCATCACCTAACTTACGCTGCACAAAGTCTTTTCCCTGAATCATTTTTTCACGCGAGAAAATATCCCCCTTTTCAACAAAAATAAGACTTCTAAGATCGGCTTCTTCAAGTTTTAAATCACCGGCTAGAGTAACGTTTTTAATTTTATATTTTTCACCTTCCGTTACGTTCATAGTGATGTAAATGTCTTTTTTGTCTGGCGTAATAGTTACCTGCGTTGAATCAACTGCAAATCGCACATAACCCCTATCTTGATAATAAGACTTTAAGGTTTCTTCATCAGCAGCAAGTTTTGGCTTTGCATATTCATCTTTGCTTGAAAAGAAATCCCAAGTACCGGGTAACCCTAATTGCAATTCAGATAATAATGTATCATCGTCAAACACACTATTGCCGACAATATTAACTTGTTTAATTTTTGCAATCACGCCCTCAGATATTTTGATATCAATATCAACGCGATTGCGCTCTAACTCTGTTACTGCCGTTGTTATACGTACTGCATATTTTCCGCGACTAAAATAGGCTTGCTGCTTTAAACCTTGCTCAATTTTATCTAATGCAGACGGGTTAAAAACTCGGCCTTTTACAATACCAATATCCGTTAAAATTTCTTCCAACTGCTCATCTTCTATATCGCTATTACCTGACCAGGTAATAGTTGATATAGCGGGGCGCTCGAGCACTCTAACAACTAATATATCATTGTCTTTAAAAAGCTTAACATCTTTAAAAAAGCCCGTGTTATAAAGTTCTTGCAACACATAGGTTGATTCAGAAAATTCAAATTTATCACCAACTTTTATTGGCAAATAGTTTAGTAAGGTTCCATCGGGGATTCGCTCCAAACCTTCTAAGCGAATATCATCCACAACAAAACTACTATCTGCATAAAGACTGTGTTGAAACATTAAAGTAAAAATTAAAAGTAATAAACCGCGCACAATTTCGCCAAATAAATAAAATTATAATTTCGTCGTTTAATTTACTAAACGCTGAATGTCATTAAAAATAGCTAGACTCATTAATAAAACTAACAATGTCAGCCCCAACCTTTGCCCCAGCTCTTCAAATTTTTGCGACACTGGCGACCCCTTTATTATCTCAATTAAATAATACATTAAGTGTCCACCGTCCAGCATCGGCACTGGCAATAAATTTAGCACACCTAAACTCACTGAGATCATTGCCAAAAATTTAATGTATGTCATTAAGCCTATGCTGGCGGTAATACCCGCATATTGTGCAATAGTGATTGGCCCAGAAATATTTTCTAATGCCGCTTCACCCACTAACATTTTGCCTAACACTTTTAATGTTAATGCGGAGAACACCCATGTTTCTTCAATACCACGAAACATAGCCGCAAGCGGTGTATATTCTATTTTGGTTTTTGATTTATTAATTAACTCATCCGAGACGTATGGGTAAGCGCCCATAAAACCAAGCAATTTATCTTCAACTTTTCTTTCTCTCGGTGTTAATTGCAATGTTTGCTCAACACCATTGCGCTGCACAACCATGCTGAGTGTTTGGCCTGCACTTTGTTGTATTATATTTACTAAAGCTTGCCAGTTATTGATGGCTGCTCCATCAATTGAAACAACCAGATCTTTAGCTTGCAAGCCAGCATCTGAAGATGCACTGTTCTCAGTAATGCCGCCTATTTGTGGTGGTAACTCCGGTTTCCAAAGTTTAAAACCTAAGAGTTTTGTTACATCTTCTTTTTCATTGAGAATATGTAAATCACCAATCATTAGCTGGCGCTGAGTAATCGCTTGATCGGCTGTTTTAACTTTTATTGATAATGAGCCACCATCAATGCCTTGATCAATTAGTGCAATTCTAAACATCTGCCAAGTTTGTACTGGTGTATCTCCCAGCGCCAATATTTCATCACCATCGATAAAACCGGCTTGTGCCGCAACTGACTCAATCGCAGGCTCGGCGATTACAGGCCGTATGCCTTCTTCACCATTTATAAAAAAGATAAAATAGAAAAATGCCGCAAGAATAAAATTAAAAATCGGCCCCGCTGCAACAATCGCAAAACGCGTTGCAACCGGTTGATTATTAAATGCTCGATGCTTTAGCGATTCATCTACCTCACCTTCCCTTTCATCAAGCATTTTTACATAACCGCCCAATGGAATTGCGGCAATAACAAATTCAATAAGATCTTCGCCTTTTTGTCTTTTCCACGTTAATAATGGTTTACCAAAACCAATTGAAAAACGTAACACTTTTACTTTAAGTTTACGCGCAACCCAATAGTGACCAAACTCATGGAATGCAACCAAAATACCGATTGCAATAATAAAGAATAATAAATTATGAAATAGGCCGCCGGAACTCACTGTTGAAACTCCAGCTTCTTTACATAGTCATTTGAAATTTGGCGTGCGTCTGAATCTGCCTGCAAAATAATTTGTAAATTATCAGCTGCAATTATTTTAGTATTTTCCAATGTTTTTTCTATTACCTTAGCTATATTTGTAAAACTTAATTGTTTATTTAAAAAAGCATCAACCGCAATTTCATTTGCTGCGTTTAATATCGTGGTGGCAGTGCCGCCTAACTCAAGTGACTCGTATGCCATTGCTAAACAGGGAAAGCGTTTAAAATCGGGTTTTTCAAACTCCAGCTTTGCGACCTTAAAAATATCCAAAGGTTCAACACCCGCTGGCATTCTTTGTGGCCACGCCATTGCATGCGCAATTGGCGTGCGCATATCGGGATTACCCATTTGCGCGAGCACTGAGCCATCTGTATAACTGACCATTGAATGAATAATACTTTGTGAATGTAATACGACTTGTATCATTGAAGGCTGTGTATTAAACAACCAGCAGGCTTCAATCACTTCCAAACCTTTATTCATCATGGTGGCCGAATCAACCGATATTTTTTTACCCATTACCCAATTAGGGTGTGCAACCGCCTCTTCAGGTGTAACAGCACGTAAACTATCAATACTGCGAGAGCGAAAAGGGCCTCCACTTGCCGTTAATAAAATTTTATTAACACCGGCATTTTCTAAGCCTGATTTATAATGCGAAGGCATACATTGAAAAATTGCATTGTGTTCAGAATCTATTGGCAGTAATTCTGCATTATATTTTTCAACTTCTTTAATAAAAAGATCACCGGACATAACCAGCGCTTCTTTATTTGCTAACAAAATTCGCTTACCTGCCCGTGCTGCTGCTAGCGTTGGCAACAAACCCGCCGCCCCCACAATTGCTGCCATCACTTGGTCAACTTCATCAAGCGCGACTACTTTTTCTAATGCGTCTACACCGCATAATACTTGTGTATCAAGATTAGAATTTTTTAGTTTGGTTGATAGCTTTTGTGCTGCATCTGCATTTACTAAAACAGCAAATACAGGATTAAACTCTACGCATTGTTGAAATAATTTTTCATCAGCGTGATTTGCCGTCAGCGCAATAACTTTATATTTATCAGCATGGCGCTTTATAACATCCAAGGTATTCACACCGATAGTACCGGTTGAGCCTAAAACACAAATACCTTGATGTGATGTTTGATTAGGCATCAAATATCACCAAATTCAACAACAACGCCAAAAGAGGTGCCGATGTTAATACACTATCGATGCGGTCTAAAATTCCACCGTGACCGGGCAAAATATTGCCTGTGTCTTTTAAATCTTTTTCACGTTTGAGCAAACTAATAAATAAATCACCGGCAACAGAAATAAAAGTTGCCAATGCGGTAATAATTAATAGCAAGAACATTTCAATGAGTTGCAATTCGAAAAACACACCGGCTATTAAACTGTAAATTGCGGTTGCAAAAACAGCACCGTACATACCTTCTTTAGTTTTACCGGGACTTAAACTAGGCGCTAATTTATTTTTGCCAAAACGTTTACCTGAAAAATATGCGCCGATGTCTGCCACCCACACAAGGCTCAAACAATAAAACAACCATTCCGCACTTTCAGAATGAATTAACATTAACGCTAAAATAGGGGAAATCAAAACTACTATACCAATGCACAATTTAACGATTGAAACATTTTGATTGACTGGCTGCGGGCCTTTTGCAAACATCTGATAAATTACGACTAACCAAGCCAATACAATAATCAGAAAAAAACTATTAACCCATTGCTGATTATCTAATAATATTTGCTGAGAAAAATACGTAACAACCGTTAAACTTACTGCATAAGCAGTGCGCAATAATGCATTTTTAACACCACTTAATTTCGTCCACTCCCAAGCAGATATTGCAACCACCACTAACAATGCATTGAAAATAATAGTTTCAGGCTGGCTTAATATCCCCCAAATAACTAATGCGGCTAGAGGTATAGCAGTTAATACTCTTTGTTTAAGCATTAGCGATTAAACCTGCTTGGTCTGTGTTGGCTCAACCTGCTCGCCAGTTTTGCCAAAACGTCGTTGACGCCCCGCGTACCAGTTTAATGCGCTTGAAAATTCTTCTGATTTAAAATCAGGCCACAACACATCGGTGAAATATAATTCAGTATAGGCAAGTTGCCAAATTAAAAAATTACTAATGCGCATTTCACCACCGGTACGAATAAATAAATCTGGCTCAGGCAATTGTTTTAAACACACATAATCATTAATTAATTCTGCATTAATATCATCTATCTGTAATTCACCTACTTGAATTTTCTTAACGATAGCTTTACAGGCTTCTGCAATATCCCAACGACCCCCATAATTAACTGCAACATTTAACTGCAAGCCAGTATTATGTTGAGTTAATTCTTTTGTTTCTTTTATTTTTTTCTGTAATTTTTCTGAAAACGCATTACATTCGCCAATAAATCGAACCCGTACATTTTGCTCATGTAAAGATTTAACTTCTGATTGCAGCGTAGACACAAACAATTCCATTAAGCTACTGACTTCTTGCTCAGGGCGTTTCCAGTTTTCACTGCTAAATGCAAATAGTGTTAAGGCTTGAATTTTTTCTTTTATGCAATCTTCTACCACTTTGCGCGTCGATTTAACGCCCGCGTGGTGACCTGCCGTTCTCGGCATTAAGCGTTTTTTTGCCCAGCGCCCATTGCCGTCCATTACCACTACGATATGTTTTGGTCGGTCGCTATTTTCCTGCTCTGTTTGATTAATTGAAGTCACTGACATTTTTTTAACTAAGCCTTAAAAAATAATAGAAAATTAAATTTCCATCATTTCCTTTTCTTTTGCTTCCAATAACTTATCAATTTCTGCAACGTATTTATCTGTTAATTTTTGAATTGCATCTTCTGCATCACGCGCTTCATCTTCTGAAACTTCTTTTTCTTTTAACAGCTCTTTAAAATCGCTATTCGCATCACGACGAATATTTCTAACCGCGACTTTGCCAGCCTCACCTTCACCTTTAACCACTTTAACTAAATCACGGCGACGCTCTTCGGTTAACATTGGCATGGGCACACGAATAACGGTTCCCTGCGATGCGGGATTTAAACCTAAATCTGCAGTCATAATGGCTTTTTCTATTGCGCCCACCATGGGTTTTTCCCAAGGCGTTACCGCCAAGGTTCTAGAATCTTCTGCCACCACATTAGCGACCTGTTTAATCGGTGTCATACTGCCATAGTAATCAACCATTACCTGATCTAATAAGCTGGGATGTGCGCGACCGGTACGAATTTTTGTTAGCGCAGTTCGCAATGAATCTACACTTTTACTCATGCGTGTTTTTGCATCTTCGGTTATTTCATCAATCATGTTTTTCTCCGATGTTAACTGCTCGGGTTATATTTTTATGGAATATTTTTTAAATTTATTTTGGTACAACAGATGTACCGATTGATTTATCCAGCATGGCGCGAACCAGATCGCCTTCTTCATTTAAATTAAATATACGCAACGGCATGCTTTGCTCTTTACATAAAACAATCGCTGTCGCATCCATTACCGTTAAGTTTTTCACCAGTACTTCATCATAAGTGAGTGATTCAAAGCGTTTCGCATCTGGATTTTTCATCGGATCAGAATCATAAATGCCATCAACTTTAGTGGCTTTGACTAATGCATCTGCTTCAATTTCAATTGCGCGTAATGCGCCAGCACTGTCTGTTGTAAAAAATGGATTACCGGTTCCCGCACCAAAAATAACAACACGACCTTTTTCTAAATGGCGAATAGCGCGGCGACGCACATAATCTTCACATACCTGATGAATACTGAGTGCAGACATCACACGACAGCTCGGGCCTTCACGTTCAATTGCATCTTGTAGTGCTAGGCAATTCATTACCGTTGCCAACATACCCATGTGATCGCCGGTCACTCTATCCATACCGGCTTCGGCCAAACCGGCTCCGCGAAAAATATTGCCGGCACCAATAACAACACCCACTTCTATACCTAAATCGATAACTTGCTTTATTTCCTTGGCAATACGCCCAATAACGTCTGGGTTAATACCTGATTCTTGTGAACCCTGTAATGCTTCACCACTTAATTTTAATAAAACACGTTTATAAACTGGTTTAGAATTACTCATTTATTATTTCATCCAATTTTTATGATTATTATGCCGCCATCGCGATCTGAATATCGCGCCTACATTGTGCATCCCTTACACACAAAAAACCGGGAAAAATCCCGGCCTTTAGTCATCCCTGTATGTTTAATAACTAACCAGGCTTAAATAATGCATCAGGTTGCGCTTATCTGGGCCATTACTTCATCTGCAAAGTTTTCGACTTTTTTCTCAATACCTTCGCCAACTTCAAAGCGCGTAAAGCTCTTAACTTCGGCATCTTTAGATTTAAGTAACTGCTCAACCGTTTGGTCTGGGTCTTTAACAAAAGGCTGCCCCACCAAAGTAATTTCCGCAAGATATTTGCGAATACGACCACCAATCATCTTTTCGATAATTTCATCTGGCTTGCCGCTTTCTTTTGCTTGTGCAACTAAAATGGCTTTTTCTTTTGCCAACATCTCTTCTGGCACTTCAGCTTCACTAACACACGTTGGGTTACTTGCAGCAATGTGCATGGCGATGTCTTTAATTAATTCATCATCGTCTTTGCTAAGTTCAACCAACACACCCATGCGAATGCCGTGATTGTATGAACCAAATGCACCATCGGTAGATTTGCGTTCAAAGCGGCGAACCTGAATATTTTCACCAATTTTAGCAACCATAGCTTGACGAGTTTCTTCAATGGTTTTGCCACCGTCTAATGTCAATGCACTTAACGCTTCAACATCGGCTGGTGAACCCTCTAAAACACATTTTGCAATACCGGCGGTGAATGCTTTAAATTCATCACCACCCGAAACAAAATCAGTTTCGCAGTTAACTTCTACAATCGCTGCTTGTTTTTTGTCATCCGTTAATGCAATAGACACTAAACCTTCAGCAGCCGTACGGCCAGATTTTTTATCTGCTTTTGCCAAACCCGATTTGCGCATATTTTCAATTGCGGTTTCTAAATCGCCATCTACTTCTTGTAGTGCGCGCTTACATTCCATCATGCCGGAGCCGGTGCGCTCGCGTAATTCTTTAACCATGGCAGCTGTAATCTGCATAGTATTCACCTCAAAAATAATTAATTAATAAACGCGTTATGCGCTCGATTTATATCTAACCTAAAACATAGATAAAAGAAAAAGGCAGAACATGTCTGCCCTTAACTTATTACTTGTCTTCTGCAGGTGCTTCTTCAGCTAGCGCTTCAGCTTTAGGTGCAGCTTTCTTCGCTGCGGCTTTCTTTTTAGGCGCGGCTTTTTTCTTAGCGGCGGCTTTTTTCTTAGGCGCGGCTTTTTCGGCAAGTTCGTCTTCAGCTTCTGCTGTACCAATATTTAATGAAGCCGCTTTACCTTCGATGATTGCATCAGCAACCGCTTCGATATAAAGCTTAATAGAGCGAATCGCGTCGTCGTTACCTGGCACGATGTAATCAACATCGTCAGGTGAGTTGTTTGTATCAACTACGCCGATAGTAGGAATACCTAATACTTTCGCTTCGTGAACGGCAATGCTTTCATTACCTGTATCGATAACAAATACGGCATCAGGCAGGCCGCCCATGTCTTTGATTCCGCCCAATGTTTTATCAAGCTTTTCCATTTCACGGGTTTTGTTCAGCGCTTCTTTCTTAATCATCTTGTCGAATGAACCGTCTGTAGACATGGTTTCTAATTCTTTAAGACGACGGATAGATTGGCGAACGGTGTTGAAGTTAGTCAACATACCACCTAACCAGCGGTGATTAACAAAAGGCATGCCACAACGTGCTGCTTCTTCAGCGATAGCGCCGCGCGCTGCACGCTTGGTGCCTACGAATAAGATTTTGCCATTAGCTGCAGCAATTTTGCTGATTGCATTCAACGCATCGTTGAACATGGGCAAGGTTTTTTCTAAGTTGATGATGTGAATTTTGTTGCGGTCACCAAAAATGTACTCAGCCATTTTAGGGTTCCAGAAACGTGTTTGATGTCCGAAATGCACGCCTGCTTCAAGCATTTGGCGCATAGTTACTTTAGCCATGATTTAACTCCAGTTAGGGTTAGGCCTCCACATACCCCTTGCAACAACCCAAACCATCAAATTAATGACCTTTAGGCACCCAGTTACACGGTGATGATATGTGTGCGAATTTAAAAAAATTATCGTTTGCGCATTGCGCGGCGAATTTATACCATATCCACCCTTTTCGTACAATAAAAAGCGCACTATTTAGATGAATAAAACGGCTAAGCCTTAGAAATCTAAGGAAATCTTGAAAATCAGCTATAATTCAGGCCTAATCACTTTCCCAAATGGAAAACACAGCCGAAGCCAGACTATGAGCATATTGATAAAAACAGCCGAAGAAATCGAAAAAATGCGCGTTGCCGGTCGTTTAGCCGCTGAAGTGCTGGAGATGATTGAACCCTATGTCAAAGTCGGCATCACCACCAATGAGCTCGACCGTATTTGCCACGAACATATTGTCGATGTACAAAAAGCTATCCCAGCGCCGTTAAACTACCATGGCTTTCCAAAATCGATTTGTACCTCGGTTAATTTTCAAGTGTGTCACGGTATTCCCAGTGAGAAAAAACTCAAAAGTGGCGATAGTATTAATATCGATATTACTGTTATTAAAGACGGCTACCACGGCGACACCAGCAAAATGTTTCATGTGGGCGAGCCCAACATTAAAGCCACCCGCGTCGCTAATATTTCCCGCGAAAGCATGGTTGAGGCAATCAAACTAGTAAAACCCAACGCACACCTTGGCGATATTGGCGCAGTGATTCAAAAATACGCCGAGTCGCGGGGCTTTTCAGTGGTGCGCGAATATTGCGGCCACGGCATTGGCAAAGGCTTTCACGAAGAGCCACAGGTAATGCACTTTGGCAAGGCGGGTACCGGCGTTAAATTAGAAGAAGGCATGATCTTCACTATCGAACCGATGATTAACGTGGGCAAGCGACAGGTGAAAGTATTAAAAGATAACTGGACGGTGGTGACTAAAGATCACAGTATTTCGGCTCAGTGGGAGCACACGATATTAGTGACGCCAACGGGATATGAGGTATTAACGCTGCGTGAAGGTGAGGTTATATAGCTCTCTGTAGGTTCGAATTTATTCGAACAAAACCGGTATGGCTCATCGACCTGTGCAAATAAATTTGCACCTATCAATTGATGAATAAAATAAAGCAAAAACTTAAAGGCACACATGGCTAATATAACGCTTCAATCTACCGATATTTTTAACAGCAGCGACTTTGCCAGCCAACTCAAAGCCCAGCCAGACCAGCTTCTCAGCCTACTAAAGCAAACCATTCAGTACGGTGAACAAGCCATCAAACAAGCGTTTGATAACGGCGCCAGTACACTAGAAATCGTCAACACCCGTGCCCTGTTTATCGATAGTGTATTAATTGAAGTATTCACCCAGCAATTTGCCGACTGCGATCAGCCCATCGCCTTAATTGCGGTGGGCGGCTATGGCCGAGGCGAGCTGCATCCCGCCTCAGATATTGATTTAATGCTGCTGCTGCGAGAACCTGAAAACACCCAAACCAAACAACAGCTCGAGCATTTTTTAATGCTGCTGTGGGATAGCAAACTCGATATCGGCCACAGCGTACGCACCCTTAATGAGTGCATTGATGAGGCCACCAAAGACATTACCGTGGTCACCAACTTAATGGAGTCACGCCTGCTCAGTGGTGATAGCAGCTTATTTGATGACATGCTTAATGCCACCGGCCCCGAACAAATCTGGAATAGCAAAGATTTTTTCAAAGCCAAGCTCGACGAGCAAACTCAACGCCATCGTAAATTTGGTGACACCGCCTATAACCTCGAACCCAATATTAAAGAAAATCCCGGTGGCCTGCGCGATTTACAGATGATTGGCTGGGTCGCCAAACGACACTTTGGCACCCGTAATTTACCCAAACTGGCGGCGCATAATTTTCTATCGCAAGCCGAGCTCGCCACTCTCAATGAATGCCAAACTTACCTGTGGAAAATTCGCACCCACCTGCATTTTATTACCGGCAAACACGAAGACCGTTTGTTATTCGACTTGCAACGCCAGCTCGCGGAAGCCTTTGGCTATGAAGATGGCGCCAACAATCTCGCCATTGAACAATTTATGCAAAAGTACTACCGCACCGTACTGAAATTAGAGCGCTTAAATGAACTGCTGCTGCAACTGTTTCGGCAAGAAATTCTTTACACCGACGAACAAGAAGAGCCAGTCATCATCAATCGTCGCTTCCACATGATTAATGGCTATATCGCCGCTCGCCACGAAAACGCCTTTGTGGAGCACCCCAGCTCACTGCTAGAGATTTTTCTAATTATGGAGCTGCGCCCAGAAATTCGCGGTGTACACGCTCAAACCATTCGCATGATTCGCGAGCACAAGCACCTTATCGACGATAAATTTCGTGCCTCACAAACCGCCAAACAATTATTTATCGACATTATTACCCAACCCCGCGGCGTTACCCACGAGCTGCGCCGCATGAACCGCTACGGCATATTAGCCGCTTATATTCCAGCCTTCGAGCAAATTGTGGGGCGCATGCAATATGATCTGTTTCACGCCTTTACTGTTGATCAACACACCCTATTTGTGGTGCGTAATATGCGCCGTCTATCGGTGGCGGCCTTTGCCCATGAACACCCATTGGCCAGCGGTATTTTTCATCACCTTAAAAATCCAGAGCTGCTCTATTTAGCCGGTTTATTTCACGACATCGCCAAGGGCCGTGGCGGCAACCATGCCAATTTAGGCGCGGTTGATGCGGAAGAATTTTGCTTAAATCACGGCCGCTCCCCCGAAGACAGTCAATTTGTGGGCTGGCTAATCAAAAAGCACCTGCTTATGTCAATGGTCGCGCAGCGCAAAGACATTAGCGACCCAGAAGTGATTTACGCCTTTGCCAATGAAGTAGGCAGCCTAGAACACCTCGACAATCTTTACCTGCTCACCATGTGTGATATTCGCGCCACCAACCCCAAACAATGGAATTCATGGAAAGACAACCTACTATCAGAGCTTTACCACAAAGCCGCCTCCGCCATTAAAGCCGGTTTAGACAACCCCATTCAGCGGGAAATTGTCTCCCATGAAACGCGTACGTCCGCCACCCGCATGCTGGCCAAACTCGGCGTTGTTTCCGAAGAGCTAAACACACTGTGGACGCCCTTCCCCGATGATTATTTTATTAACCACACCCCCGATGAAATTAGCTGGCACAGCTTAATATTGCTCGATAATAAACAGCCCATGCCAAAAATTAACGCTCGCATTAGCCAACGTGAAGAGGCCGAAATTTTTATTTATAACGAAAGCAATGATCGGGGGTTCGCCATTATTGCATCCACTTTAGAGCTACTGAGCCTCAATATTGCGGATGCAAAAATTAACCTCACCGAAAATAATTTTGCTATCAGCAGCTTTAAAGTCCTAGAAGAAGATGGCAGCAGCCCCAGCGAGCAATATAGAATGGCGGAAATAATTGAAAAGCTGCAATCACGCCTCGACCCAAAAAATGAAATGGAAGCGATTAGGTCGCCAAACCGCATGCTTAGCCGCACCCAGAAAAACTTTTCTGTGAATACCGAGATTCGTTTTGAGCAGCTAGTAGGCAATGATATTACTGTGCTCACTATCATTTCCACCGACCGCCCCGGCCTATTGGCCAGCATTGCACAGGCATTTGCGGCATGTGAAATTCATATTCATCATGCCAAAATTGCCACCGCCGGTGAAAAAGCGTTAGATAGCTTTTACATTACCGACAAAAATTTCAACCCCTTGCTAGATGACGCATCCATGGAAAATTTGAAGTCAACACTACTGCAATACCTCAACGCAGGTAGTTAAATATTCTGCCGCATCCCTGTATATTTTCATTTGTGTACTACAATAAAATGAAGGACTTAGAAGAGTTAGCTTAAATTTTCATTAAGTTATTTCTCTAAGCGAATGCGGCAATATAAAAATTGGGTACGGTGTAATCATCGGCACCAATCATTTATCAGATGGCGCGTAACCACATTGATAAAAATAGGCAGGACACATTAAGTGCCAAATATAAAATTAACCTCCATTTTTCGTACACTTATTTTAGGGCTAAGTATTGCCTCAATCAGTCAGCAAGCTATTTCTGAAGAAAGCCTTTCCCCGAATATATCTGAAGATAAATTACCGCTAGATACCGTTGTTATAATGGATAGCTCTGGCAGCATGAAACAAAACGACCCAAAGCAATTACGCAAGCCCGCCGCCAAACTCTTTATCTCTTTACTCGATACAGATGATCGACTCAGCGTGGTGAGTTTTAGCAGCCAAGCTTGGCCCATTACTTACCTCACCCAACTCGCTACTGAAAAGCAACTTAAACAAGCTCTGCGCGCTACCGACAAAGTCTCCCACAAAGGTATGCAAACCAATATTCACTCCGCCATTTCAAAAGGTATTGAGTTTTTGAAAGACAGCGATCAAATCAATCGAGAGCCAATTATTATTTTGATGTCTGACGGACAAATGGATGTGGGCAATACCGAACAATCGGCACAACTTAGAAAGCAAATTTTTGAAGACTTATTACCCCAATTAATTGAGCACAATATAAAAATTTATAGCATTGCCTTCACCGAAGCATCCGACCAAGAATTATTACAAGAAATAGCAGAGGCCACCGACGGCCGTTATGCACTGGCTGCCAGCGATGATATTTTGCATAAAGTATTTAGCAAAATATTTGAGCAAACGAAACAGCCCGATATGCTGCCCCTCAATGAAAATAAATTTATTGTTGATGACAGCATCAATGAAATCACAATTATCGCCAATAAAAAATCAGACAGCAGCCAAATTTACTTAAAGCCACCGAGTGGTGAAAAAATAAATGCCAGCGTTAAATCCGAAAATATAAATTGGTTTGTCTCCACCAGTTTTGACATGATCACCATCAAAAAACCCACTGCCGGTGAATGGACAATTTTATTTAGCGACGATGATAACCGTGCCTATATTGTTACCGACATTAAGCTGCGCACACGATTTGAATTTAATGCCGATAGCGATCAACCTGAAATAATTATTAAATCTTGGTTTTTACAAAATGAAGAAACTGAATCAAATCAAGAATTATTAGATAACATGGAAGTGACTTTAGAAATTGAACACCCAGATAACACAATAGAAACCTTTCCCGTAAATGCAGCCAATGAAGACGGTATTTTTATTGCTCGCTTTAAACCCGATGCAGATGGTTTTTACGGCGCGTCAATTATTGCCAAATCAAGCACTTTTCAACGCCAACAAATATTTTCTTTTAAAAACACCATGCCAACAGAACTCAAGCCCATTAAAGAACCTGTTATAGAAGAAGCACCTGCTGAAGAAATAACACCCCCCAAAATAGAACCGGCAGAAACAGAAGAAGATATAGCCCAAATTTTAATTTATTTTGGCATTTTTAATGGCGTACTCATTTTCATCGGACTCAACGGTTTTTTAATTTATCGTCACTTTAAAAAACAAAATAATTAAGAAAAAAATATATGCAAATTTCACTTATTATTGTATTAATTGTCGCTGAAGCTCTGCTAATTCTTATTGGGCTTAGCATCACACTTGGCATTATGTTGTTACGCAAAACCAAAGCAAATAATAACAACAATGAAAACCCACCAGAACCCCCCGAAGCAGAACTTGATGCGATTGAGCTAGGCAATAGCTATATTGAATACCTTGAACAAGCCATGCTACGTAACGATACAAAAGCTAAACAGCAGGTAAACATTGAAAATGAATCACCAGAAAGTGAAACCAATGGCGATGAAAATAATTTAGAAGAAGATAAAAATACCAGCGATTTAGATAATGAAGAAACAAATACAGAGGATGAAAACGCCGCCCCTGCCCCCGACGAAGCCCAAAGCAAACTATTACTTGCCCGTGAACAATTTTTACTAATGGAAAAAGCCGCTGCTGAGAAATCTGAACATGAAATACATTTCTGGAACAGTATTTACGATGGCATGAAAGAACTTTTAAAACAGTTTTCATCAACTGAGACTATTCACTCAACATCAACAGAAACCCAAACCAACACATTAACCGTCACTGAAAGCAAAGAAAAAGTTTTTTATATTGAAACCCAAGGCAAAAAAATTGACGGCGAAGTTAATAAACTTAAAGACATTATATTTGAACAAGAAAATACCTTAAGCAGCATGAAAAAAGCCATAGCAAATGCTAGCGATGATAATACTGAAGACTCAGAATTATTAAACACACTACAAGAACAAATGACCGCTATCGAGCGTCAGTTAAGTGAATCTAAAATGTGCATGGAAGTTTTAGAAATGGAAAACAATCGACTACAAAAAGAAGTCAATCAAATGGACTCCAGACACGCAGCATTATTTTCTGATGATACCGCCGAAAAAACAGAAGATAGCGGCTCGCTAATTGATCTCGACCAAATGCGAGAAGTGGTTGAACAACAAGAAAATAAAATTCAGCAGTTGGTTGAAACTATTGAGTCATTAGAAATTGATGCCTCTCAAGCCACTAAGCTAAAAGACACAATTAGTGACTTTGCAAGCACAGCAAAAGAAATGATGAGTTGCATTGCGATTTTGGAAGAAGAAAACGACAAACTACAAGTTGTTAATAAAAATTCTTCCGAAGAAAAAACCGAAAGCGATGCTGCTAGTAGCGAAGATATTGACGCGTTAAAAAGTACTATTAGTAAACTTGAAGAAGATATTATTAAAAAGGATGTTGCTCAGGCCAAATTACAGGATGAGTTCACATCAATGGAAACTGAGTATTTGGCAATGTATGAAGCTATGCACGGCGATAATTCCTGATTAACACTCTCTGCGTATTATCTATGATAATGTCTATCGTAGGAGCGAGCTTTAGCTCGCAAAATTACCAACTGTTATTCGCGAGCTAAAGTTCACTCTTACAACACCTTGCATTACACAGAAAATATATTTTATATCTTTATAAACGACAACAGCCGAGCATTGCTCGGCTATTGTTAACAATAAATAATAAAGTTAAGTTAAAACTTATTCTTCACCAATAATTGTAAGTTTGATTTGCGCATTAACATCAGAATGTAAATGCAGATCAATTTCGTATTCACCCGCATTACGAATTGGGCCAGTCGGTAAACGAACGGCTTTCTTTTCGATATCAACGCCTGCGGCAACAATCGCTTCCGCAATATCAGCATTACCAACAGAACCAAACAACTTACCTTCAGTGCCTGACTTAGACGTGATGCTAATGATTAGCTCATCTAACTTAGATTTAAGTGCTTCAGCAGCCCCTAAAGTTTCAGCTTCTTTTGCTTCTAATTCAGCACGACGCGCTTCTAGCTCTTTAACGTTTGCTTCATTCGCAATTTTTGCTTTACCAAAAGGTAATAAAAAATTACGTGCAAAACCGTTCTTAACATTTACTACATCACCCAGCTTACCCAGACGATCAACTTTTTCTAATAGAATAATTTCCATTATGTCATCTCCGAATTAGTGCTGGTCAGTGTAAGGAAGCAAAGCAAGAAAACGCGCACGCTTAATTGCAGTGGTTACCTGACGCTGATATTTAGCTTTAGTACCTGTGATACGAGCCGGAACAATTTTACCGGTTTCGCCAACGAAGTTTTTCAGCAGGTTTAGATCTTTGTAGTCACACTGTGTAATGCCTTCAGCAGTGAAACGACAGAATTTTTTACGACGAAAATATGCCATGTTTATATCCTCTCAATTATTCAGCAGAAGTGTCAGCTTCGGGAGCTGCTTCTTCTTTAGCAGCTGCAGATTCAGTTTCAGTTTGCTCTGGTTTCGCTTCGCGCTTATCAGATTTTTTACTCTCTTCTTCTTTCATTAAAGGAGATTGCTCAGTAACCGCTTCTTTGCACTTGATAACCATGTTACGCAGAACTGCATCGTTAAAACGAAAGCCTGACTCTAGCTCTTCCATTTCTTCGTTACCGCACTCTACATTCATCAGAACATAATGGGCTTTGTGGATTTTGTTGATTGAATAAGCCAGCTGACGACGGCCCCAATCTTCTAAACGGTGAACCTTGCCACCTTTAGATTCGATAATGCCTTTATAGCGATCGATCATCGCAGGCACCTGCTCGCTCTGGTCAGGGTGGACCAGAAACACAATTTCGTAATGACGCATTGCGTGCTCCTTACGGGTTAATGCCCTCTGGCAAAGCCGCCAGGTAGAGCAAGGAGTAAAAAACTGAGCCTTGTGACTCAGGCGCGCGATTATACGGGGTTTGGGATTAAACCACAATAAATAGTTGCGTAATGTTTTGAAATACAGCCTAAGCTCGACGCCAACTCGTCTCGCCACCCTTATCTTCCAGCTCAACACCCTGCGTTTTTAATTCATCACGAATTCGGTCGGCTTCGCCCCAGTTTTTATCAGCTTTGGCCTGTGTGCGTTGTTGAATTAAAGTATCTATTGCATCATCAGCAAGCCCGTCTGAACTGCCACCACTTTTTAAATAGTTTTCAGGATCGTCCTGTAGCAGACCTAAAATATTGCCCAAAAATTTTAACGTAGCCGCCAATGCAGAAGCTTTAACTGCATCTGAATTCTTTAGTTTATTAATTTGATTGGCCAGATCAAATAACACCGGCATGGCTTCAGCGGTATTAAAATCTTCATTCATCGCCGCTTCGAAACGTTGCACATATTCGTTTGAGTCGTCATTCATTTCGGTGATTTCAATATCACGCAATGCGGTGTATAAACGACTTAATGCTGCACCCGCACTATCCAACATGGTGTCTGCATAATTTAGCGGGCTGCGATAATGACTGGCTAAAATAAAATAGCGGATATCTTCGGCGCGATACTTTTCTAAAATTTCACGAATGGTAAAAAAGTTGCCGAGTGATTTCGACATTTTTTCATCGTCGATTCTCACAAAGCCATTGTGCATCCAAAGGTTAACAAACTTTTCACCATTGGCGGCTTCACTTTGTGCGATTTCATTTTCGTGATGCGGAAACTGTAAATCCTGCCCGCCGCCGTGAATATCAAAGGTATTACCTAGGCAGCATTTGGACATCGCAGAGCATTCAATATGCCAGCCCGGGCGACCTTTACCCCAGGGTGAATCCCAAAAAGGCTCATTGGGTTTTGCGGCTTTCCATAAAACAAAATCGATAGGATCATCTTTATTTTCATCCACCGCAACTCGTTCACCTGCACGTAAATCTTCTATAATTTTTCCCGATAATTTTCCGTAGGTTTCAAACTTACTGACATCGTAATACACATCGCCATTACTGGCGGCGTAGGCATAGCCTTTTTCAATGAGGGTGACAATCATTTTAATAATGTCATCCATTGATGATGTAGCACGGGGCTCTTCATCGGGGGGCAACACACCCAGTGCTTTTGAATCTTCATGCATGGCTTTAATAAATCGATTAGTTAAATCATTAAAGTCTTCGCCATTTTCATTGGCGCGCGCAATAATTTTATCGTCGATATCGGTTACGTTGCGCACATAAGTCACATCATATTCCTGCGATTTAAAATAACGCGTTACCATATCAAACACCACCAGCACCCGCGCATGGCCTAAATGACACAGGTCATAAACCGTCATGCCGCATACATACATGCGCACCTTTTTTGGCTCAATGGGTTTAAATTGTTCTTTTTTATTGGTGTAGGTATTGTAAATTTTTAACATGTTTTTCTTGGCTGCAATAGTCAGTTAATTTTTGACAATTATTATACAATGCTTTGCAATTAAAGTTTGGAGTTATCAAAATGGTTAATGTGTTATTTATGTGTATGGGCAATATTTGCAGATCGCCCTCTGCTGAAGGTTATTTTCAGCACATTGTAAAGCAGGCTGGGCTGGAAAATAAAATTAAAACCGATTCTGCTGGCACCCATGCTTATCACATTGGTTCACCACCCGATGCTCGGGCACAAGCGGCTGCTAATAAACGTGGCATCGATTTAAGCGCATTGCGCGGACGCCAAGTTGAAGCGGCTGATTTTAAAAAGTTTGATTATGTGCTGGCCATGGACGACAGTAATTTTTCTGATTTAGAAGCGGTTGCCGGCGGTGCTACAAATAACCTGTTTATGTTTTTAAAATTTGCCGAGAACTTCTCTGAAACCGAAGTGCCCGACCCTTACTATGGTGGCGATGAAGGTTTTGAGCATGTGTTGGATTTAATTGAAGATGCATCACAGGGATTACTGGCTGATATTAAAGCACAGCATTCGCTTTAAAATATAAGCCATTATGCGAATGAATTCGTACCTACATAAAAAACAATATTTTTTATTTGTTTCGATAATAAAAATGCCCGCGTGAATTCACGCGGGCATTTTTTATACATCAGTTATATCTTTACCGGTTAAAATTCCCAGGGCTTACGCTCTGATTTTTCTGCGGGCTTCGACTTCGAGTCTGCACTGCTTGCCGGTGTTATAGGTTGTGTCGGCTTTGACTGTGCTGGTTTTGACTGCTCAGGTTTTACTGATTGAGTTTTCGCCGGTTCAGCTTTAGCTTGCGGTTTTGGCGCAGCAGGTTTTGAGTCGGCCTTAAATTTTTGAGGATCAGATACAGAAGTTGTTGCAGCGGGTTTAGCTACTTGCGGCTTAAGCACTGGTTTAAGCACTGGCTTTGCCTGCGGCTGAGATTCGACTTTAGCTGCTGGTACTGGTTTAGATTCTGTTGGTTTAGTATCTGGCTGCTTTGTATATGCTGGCTTAGCTGCAGAAACGTTCATTTCAGATGGCGCAGGTTGCGATGCTGAAACCGGTGTTGATTGCGGCGATTTTACCTCTGGCTTAGCTTGAGCAGGTGCGGTTTCTTTTGCAGCCGATGCAACATTTTTCTGCACCTCAGGTGAAGCATTTGATTTAGCACTTTCAGGTTTATTGCGCTGTTGGTAATACTGATTTTTACTTTCGGAAGACTTACTTTCGGAAGACTGATTTTCAGGCGACTTAGTTTCGGTGGCTTTATTTTCAGCACCTTTGCTTTCACTAACACTGTTAGTTTGGCCTTGAGTAGATTGACCCTGAGTAAATTGGCCCTGAGTAGATTGACCCTGATTTGATTGATTCTGCGTAGATTTTCCCTGCGCAGATTGATTCTCTACAGGTTTGCTCTGACTCACATTATTATCATTAGGCTTATTTTCAGCCTGTGACTTTTCAGCCGACTGCGCATTTTGCTGCTGCTCGTCTCTTTGCCCTTCCTGTTGCGAATTTTGCTGACGCGAATCGTTACGATTATTTCCGCGACGACGACCACGGCCACGGCGATTACCTCGGCGTGCGCCATCATTACGAGCATCTTGCGGGTCATTATTTGCAGCATCATTTTGCTGAGTTGCCGTTTGATTATTTAAATCATTATCCGCTTTTGCCGATGACGGATCATCACGTTTTGGGGTATTGCGGCTATCCTGATTACGAGCGTTTTGATTGCGCCCATCCTGATTTTTATTTTGCGCACGAGCTGCTTGCTTCTGCTGCTTATTGCCCTGCTTTTGATCGCGCCCTTTGTTCTCATTACGGCTATCATTGCGCTTGTCACCACGGTTGTCATCACGCCCACCACGACGACTACGGTTACGATTTTTATCATTACGGTTGCGATCATTTCGATTATTTTGTTGGCGTGCTTTTGGTTTTTGCGCTTTTTTCTTTGCATCACCATCAAACAACACTTTTAAAATACGCGCAAAGAAACCTAATTCTTTCTCAACTTTCTTTTCAACAACGGGTGCCGGTTGTGCCGGTGTTACCGATTGCACTGCTGGCTTTTCACCTTCCACCGCATTGGCTTTATTGCGATCAGGTACATAGGTTTCTTCAATGTCACTCGCTAACTGATAAGACTTTTTACCTTCAACGCTAGCAGTTTCAGAATTACGCAAACGACTTACATCATAGTGCGGAAGCAACATTGCTTTATCTGCAATAAATGAAATTTCAACGCCAGTGCGGCTTTCAACTTCGATTAAATCTTTACGCTTTTCATTAAAGATAAACGTTGCCACTTCTACTGGTACTTTAATAATTACACGACCTGTGTGTTCTTTTAACGACTCTTCTTCTGCAATTCGCAATAGCGATAATGCCAGCGATTCAATATTACGAATCGTGCCATAACCATTACATTGTGGACAAACTTTTTGAGTAGCTTCACCCAGTGATGGGCGTAAACGTTGACGCGACATTTCTAACAAACCAAAACGTGAAATGCGACCAATTTGTACACGCGCACGATCCATTTTTAATGCATCGCGTAAACGGTTTTCAACCGCACGCTGATTTTTATTCGCCATCATGTCGATGAAATCAATCACCACCAAGCCACCTAAATCTCGCAGGCGTAACTGGCGTGCAATTTCATCGGCGGCTTCAAGGTTGGTATTGGTTGCGGTTTCTTCAATGTCGCCGCCTTTGGTTGCGCGGGCAGAGTTAATGTCGATAGAAATTAACGCTTCGGTTAAATCCACAACAATTGAACCACCGGAAGGCAGTGTGACTTCACGTTGAAATGCAGATTCAATTTGACCTTCAATCTGGTAACGATTGAACATCGGAATATCATCTTGATAGAGTTTTAATTTGCGCTGGCTGTTAGGCATTACCTGCTTAACAAAATCTTCTGCGGTTTTATACACCTCAGGATTATCGATTAATATTTCACCAATATCGTCGCGGAAGTAATCACGCAGTGCGCGGATAATGACATTACTTTCCTGATAAACCAAAAATGGCGCGGGCTTGTTAGCAGCGGCTTTTTCAATCGCACTCCACACCTGCACTTGATAATCCATATCCCATTGCAGCTCTTCTGTGGCTCTGCCGACACCGGCGGTACGAACAATTAACCCCATGCCCTGCGGAATATCTAATCCACTCATCGCATCGCGAATTTCTTTGCGATCATCGCCTTCAATGCGCCGCGACACACCACCGGCGCGCGGGTTATTTGGCATTAATACCAAATAGCGACCGGCCAGTGAAATAAAGGTAGTCAGCGCGGCGCCTTTATTACCGCGCTCCTCTTTATCCACCTGCACAATTACTTGCTGGCCTTCTTTAATGGCCGAGCGAATATCTGGACGGCCAGAGGCATTACGCGCTTGCTCGGTAAAGTAGGTGCGGGAAATTTCTTTAAATGGCAAAAAGCCATGGCGGTCTGCGCCATAGCTTACAAAAGCCGCTTCGAGGCTAGGCTCAACTCGGGTAATTGTACCCTTGTAGATGCTGGCTTTCTTTTGCTCGCGTGAGGATACTTCGATATCCAGATCGTAAAGTTGCTGGCCATCGACCATCGCAACGCGTGTCTCCTCTTTCTGGAGAGCATTGATTAAAATTCGTTTCATTGGAATGTAAACCTGAGTTAGTTTGACACTCTGAAGATAAAAAACTGCGAGCCACTGAAGGCATTACATAGGCGGGCTGTTGTTTGTGAGGGGTTAAAGTACCGCTCATTAAAAACACATACACAGCCGCAAGCCACTCATCCATTTGCGTCAGATTTAATATCTGAGCTTGTGGGTTATTGTTCAGCGTTGCTTTCAAGTTAGAGATCAGAGTGAAATTCATTAATTGTTAATTCGTTAGTGATAGATTTTAAAGGCTCTATCTAACCATTCAAAACGGGGCGGTCTTATTGCTATGCATAAGACCAAGATTCTGTTTAATTCATCAGTTTCGATGAAAATTTCGAAATTATTATTCTGTATTTGCAATCTAATCAATGTAAGTCATTGATTTTATAGTCAGAATAAAAAACACTGTTTCTAGAACCAACATAGTTTTGCAAATTGTGACAGGTAGGTCAAGAACAAGCTCAGCTTAATTTTACTGTGGCCCTGCATTTATTATAAAAATTTAAAAGAGACTGCTTATTAAAATAAGCTCATCATTTCACACCTAATTAAATATTCTGATATCATGCGCCGCATGCTTGAACTCCCTCAACACGGCGTCCAATTATTGGAAATAAGCCCTCGAAACGAGCAACAACGGCTCGACAATTTCCTGCTCAGCAAGCTCAAAGGCGTGCCTAAAAGCCGCGTTTATAAACTGCTACGTAGCGGGCAGGTGCGCGTAAATAAGGGCCGCAAGAAAGCCGATTACCGATTACGACTCGGCGATATAGTGCGTATTCCGCCGGTGCGCATGGCAGAAATCGATACTAGCAAGGCTCCACCACATTTAGTGGATAAAGTCAGCCAGTCGGTAATTTTTGAAGATGCTCAATTATTAGTGTTGAATAAACCCGCTGGAATTGCGGTGCACAGCGGCAGTAATCTTAAATTTGGGGTGATCGAAATGTTACGCCAAGCCCGCCCAGATGCCGAAATGCTTGAACTGGTTCATCGTCTAGATCGCGAAACGTCTGGCTGCCTAGTCATTGCAAAATCCAAAGACGCCTTAAATAAATTACACCAAAGCTTTCGCGATGAAGCCGATCGCATGGAAAAAATTTATCGCGCAGTCGTGCAGGGCCGCTGGCAGGGAGCCGAAAAAAACATCGACTTGCCGCTGCTTAAAAACACCATACGAGGTGGTGAGCGCATGGTTGAGGTTAACCCAGAGGGCAAAGCGGCGCGCAGCTTATTTATGCCTCTAGAATATCGAGACAATATGAGTTTGGTAGAAGTTAAGATTTTCACCGGTCGCACCCACCAAATTCGCGTACACGCACAAGCCGCCGGCTATCCCATCGCCGGTGATAAAAAATATGGTGACAACGACTTTAATAACAGCCTCAAAAAACGCGGTTTAAAACGCATGTTTTTACATGCCTATCGGCTCAGCTTTACGCTTGGCTCTCAACCCTACGATATCTGCGCACCACTAGATAACGACTGGCAAACAATACTCAATTAATTCTACATAAAGACTAAATATGCCTACTCCACTACCTTACAAATTACTCATCTTCGACTGGGATGGCACCATTATGGATTCTGTCGCACGCATTGTTGACTGTTTACGCAAAGCTGGTGAAGAAGTATTAGGGGAAGAAAATCGCAGTGAGCACGAGCTAAAGGATGTGATTGGCTTGGGTTTAAAAGAAGCTCTAGAACAGCTTCATCCAAGTGTGAATAGCAAACAAATTAAAAATATGTCTAACGTATATCGCTATCAATATATGGAGGTAAACGAAACATCATCGGTATTATTTGATGGTGCCGAAGCCATTTTAGACACCCTTGAACAACAGGGCTATTGGCTGGCCGTTGCCACCGGCAAAGGTCGCCAAGGGCTAGATCAGGTGCTAGAAATAACAGGGCTTGGGCCACGCTTTCATACCACCCGTTGTGCATCGGAAACCTTCTCTAAGCCCCACCCCTTAATGCTCGAAGAAATTTTGCAACAACTTGGCATGCATACAAAAGATGCCCTGATGATTGGCGACACCGAATACGATATGGAAATGGCCAAAAATGCCAATATGGATAGATTAGGCGTTAGCTATGGCGTACACCCTACAGAGCGCCTAATGAAACATCAACCCATTGGTTGTATTGATAATTTAAATCAGCTTGACGCCTTTTTAAAAAGCATCTAACCCTTCACCCTATAACGAAAAACATACGCTACCTTTATCCTGAGACCTTTGCACGATAGAGGCGCAAAGGTCTCATCCTATACTCTTTAAAGCATTGTTAGCCGAAAGATACTCTGAGTATTATCAAACGAGTTCTTTAAAATAGTTTTTTAAACATTAAAAAAAACAAATGAAAAGCTTTATGAAGCCAGTTTAATTTATAATATGCGCATAGCTGCACGCGACCGAAATTTACGACTTGCCATGTCACTACTGCTTAAAGCCCCATTATGTTATTGATGAAGAATGGATGCGATTTAGAGAAGCGGGTTCATTTTTAATTGCCCGCGAAAAATTTAGAAGGCTTAACCCCGCAGCAGTTGAAATAGATTTACTAAAAAGGCAAGAAGAACTAACCAAGCATACGGTGCAATTACAATATCCGATACATGATTATCGTATAGCCGGAGATTACGACAAAGCAATTGATACAATGCACAAAGAAATAGTACTACAAGTAAAGGTATTTAGCATTCTTGACGCTATACTTGAAGTTAATAGAAAAGAGAACAAAAAAGTCATAGCAAATTTATTTCTATCTCAGAAAAAAACGCAAAAAACAATCACGGTTTTAACCGTATTTATATTTTCAGAGACCTTTGCACGATAGAGGTGCAAAGGTCTCTTTCAATAATTTACCTTACCTTCACTTAATCTTATTAAACACCTTTATCAAAAAGATCGAGACATTAAAAATGAAACGATAAAAAACACCTCAAATATTCACTGCATTTTATCAAGAAGACTCCGCCGGTGATCGAAAATTTAAAGGCACGGGTATGGGGCTGGCACTGTGCAAGCAATATTTAGATATGTTGGGTGGCGATATAGAAGTAACAAGTCAAAAAGATAAAGACAGCTGTTTTTGCTTTTACATAATCCGAAAAAATAACCATGAGTAATTCTAAGTCTATCAATATTCTCGTCGTAGATGACAATGCCGACAATATATAATTTTAATGATTTTAATGGATATACAAATGCCAGATATGGATGGCCTAGAGGCAACCCGAATCATCAAAAACTTTGCGCCCCAAACCTCCATTGTTGTTTTCACCGCTCGCTTAATGCTCGAAGATAAAAGTGAAATAGAACAAGCCGGTTGTGATGGCATTATAAAAAAGCCCATTTTAGACACTGCTCAATTTTATCAAAAAATTGAAAGCTATCTAAAATAAATCTAATAGCATTTTTATATAACATTAAAATTTATTAAGCACACAAAAAACTTCACAATCTGCACAACAATGCATACACTTTAGCCTCTTTATCAAAATCAAATTCTGGAATTAAAATGAGCGAAGGCAACAACTGGGAAAAAGATGTTTTAACATCTATCGCCACCGAAGGGCTAAAAGAACAAAAGCGCACCCGCCGCTGGGGCATTTTCTTTAAAATACTTACCTTTGCTTATTTGTTTGCGCTACTGGCAATGCTCACCCCCAGCATACAAAGTAAGGCTACGAAAGGCACAAAACACACCGCATTAGTTGAATTAAAAGGAGTGATTGCACCTGGTACAGAAGCCAGTGCTGATAATATTGTTAGTGGCTTACGCGCCGCATTTAAAAACCCAGATACTGCAGGCGTCATTTTACGTATTAATAGCCCCGGCGGCAGCCCCGTACAATCGGGTTATATTTATGATGAGATTTTACGCCTACGTGAACTCTACCCCGACACTCCCATGTATGCCGTTGTTAGCGATATCTGTGCATCCGGTGGTTACTATGTGGCTGCCGCCGCCGAGAAAATTTATGCAGATCAAGCCAGCATTGTTGGCTCAATCGGCGTGCGTATGGATAACTTTGGCTTTGTCGAAGCCATGAAAAAACTCGGTGTTGAACGCAGAACATTAACCGCAGGCAAAAGCAAAGCCCTACTCGACCCTTTTACCCAACAAGACCCGAAAGTTGTAAGCCACATGAAAGGCTTACTTAAAAGTGTACACAACCAATTTATTAATGCGGTTAAACAAGGCCGCGGTGATCGCTTAAAAGAAGTAGAGGGTATGTTTGAAGGCTTAATTTGGACCGGTGACCAAAGCGTTGAAATTGGACTGGTAGATGAGCTAGGCAGCTCAAGCTATGTTGCGCGAGAAATTATTGGCGAAGAAAACATTGTAAACTTTTCTGTACAGCCCGATTTTCTGGAACGCTTCTCAAAACAAATTGGTGCACAAATTAGCAGCTTATTAGTTGAAAAAGAATTATCGCTGCAGTTTCGCTAAGTGTAATTTATGATGTGCCATCAGCAGCATAACCCCCATAATTATATGAGACCTTTGCACGATAGAGGCGCAAAAGAAAAATGCGCTAAAATTTTACTGATTGAGGCAGGAAACGCAGTTAATATCTAGATATTGACCAGTTTTCTAACGAAAAGCAGTGAAATTTTAGCCATTTTTACTTGTGATGCTATCGTGCAAAGGTCTCATATATTTATATTGCTAAATATCACGCCGATAGCATGCTCACCTGATTAATAAAGACCTCTCCCCAACACTGTGATTTTATTAAAAAAGTCATATTTTTTACTAGCGATGGGCAAGACTTGGGTTTATGATCTATTCTTACAAAACGGAACCTGAATCTGCGCGTACAGATCAACAAAAACAGATCACAAAAAAATAATAGAGACCTTTGCACGATAGAGGCGCAAAAGAAAAATGCGCTAAAATTTTACTTATTGAGGCAGGAAACGCAGTTAATATCTAGATATTGACAAGTTTTCTAACGAAAAGCAGTGAAATTTTAGCCCTTTTTACTTGTGATTCTATCGTGCAAAGGTCTCAATAATAGATTGGGATGATAAATTGATAATAGCCGTTTTTAAATTACCAACATTTATCTGGCAAATACAATGAAGCAGGCCTTCTGGAAAAAAGACTGGTTTGCTGGGCTTGTCATCTGTCTCGTTATTATTTCACTCACTAACATGGGCCTATTCGACCGCTTAGAGCACGATGCCTATGACTTTGGTGTTAGCTCATCTGAGCGCTACCCCAGTGATAAAGTTGCGGTTATCGCCATTGATGATGTGAGTATTGCCAATATTGGGCGCTGGCCTTGGCCGCGGGATATTCATGCTGAAATGCATCGTATACTCAAAAATGGTGGTGCAAAAATTGTGGGCCAAACCACCTTTTTTATAGAGCCTCAAATAGACCCCGGCATGCGTCATATTCAAGACTTACTGCAATTTTACGGCAATAGCTCTCTAATTCAATTTACCGACAAAACTCAGCCTCAAATAGAGCAAGACATTCAGCTTTTAGGTGAAAAACTGATCACCGCCGAACTAGACTTAAACACCGATCAAAAATTAGCCGATAGCCTAACCGACACCCAAAATATTATACTGGCCATGCACATGGGGCTGGGACAAGTACGGGGCAACCCCGATGCAGACTTACCCGCTTATGTAACCCGCAACCAACTAACTCGCATTAAAAATAACCCTCTTACCAACCCAAATAATGAACTCCCCTTACCTGTTGCCAGCGTCTTTTACCCCATTTCATTATTAGGCGCTCAGGCAGATAGTATTGGTGCGTTATCAATGGCACCCGATAGTGATGGCAGTATTCGTTCAGAACCACTCGTGGTCGATTATTATAATCAAATGTACCCCTCACTAGCACTGCAACTGGCATTACGAAGCCTTAATTTATCGCCTAAGGATATCACCATTAATTTGGGGGATAGCGTAGAGCTGGGCAACTTATTGATTAAAACTAGCCCAAATTTATTAATGAACACCTTCTTTTACAATGACAAAGATGGCACTAGCGCATTTGCCGTCGATTCATTTTACGATGTTTTACAGGGCAAAATTCCCGCCTCTAAATACAAAGGCAAAATTGTACTCATTGGTGCCACGGCGGTTGGCGTTGGCGACACCATGGTGACCCCAATCAATTCCAATATGGCACCGGTACTCACCCTTGCCCACTCCGTTTCCAGTATTTTAAATGAAGATTTCTTTATTGAACCCGAGTGGAAAACCACAGCGATTGCCGGCATCACTCTATTCATTGCACTTTATATTATTGTGTTACTGCCACGCCTAAAGGCGGGCATTGCGGCAACTATTACTCTTTTATTATTCGCCACCTTATTTATTACCCACTATATTTTAATGACCGACAACGGCATTTGGTTGCAATTAGTTAGCCCCTCAATATTGTTAATTGCAGGCCATTTACTGCTCACCACTAAACGCTTTTTATCCGCCGAAAAAGGTAAACTGGCACTAGACGCTGAATCTGCTGAATCTAATCGTATGCTGGGCTTATCACTACAAGGCCAAGGGCAACTGGATGCGGCATTTGATAAATTCCGGCGCTTACCTAAATCCCCCGAAGCCCTTGAGCTACTTTATAATTTAGCGCTGGATTTTGAACGCAAGCGCCAGTTCAATAAAGCCGGTTCGGTGTATCAGGTAATGAAAGACATCGATGGAAAATTCCGCGACATTAAACAACGCATGAATCGCGCATCGGCCATGGAAGAAACCGTTATTCTTGGCGGCCGTAGCAGCTCACCCGGCGGCACTTTAGTGCTCGATGGCAGTGGTGTTGAAAAACCCATGCTGGGCCGTTACGAAGTTGAAAAAGAATTGGGTAAAGGCGCAATGGGCGCGGTGTACTTAGGAAAAGACCCCAAAATTTCCCGCGTGGTGGCCATTAAAACCATGGCGCTTTCACAAGAATTTGAAGCCGATGAATTACAAGATGTAAAAGATCGCTTCTTCCGCGAAGCCGAAACCGCTGGACGCTTAAGCCACCCCAACATCGTGACCATTTATGACGCGGGTGAAGAACACGACCTCGCCTATATCGCCATGGAATTTTTAAAAGGTGGCGACATGGTGCAGTACGGAAAAGCTGATAAATTATTACCGATTACACGGGTGCTGGATATTGTAAAACGTTGCGCTGAGGCACTCGATTATGCCCACAAAGCCAATGTGGTTCACCGCGATATCAAACCCGCCAATATTATGTTTGAAATAAAATCCGACACGTTAAAAATTACCGACTTTGGCATTGCCCGCATTACCGACTCCAGCAAAACTAAAACCGGTATGGTGTTAGGTACACCTTCTTATATGTCGCCCGAGCAACTGGCGGGTAAAAAAGTAGATGGTAAATCCGACCTATTTTCATTGGGCGTAATGATGTTTCAATTTATGACGGGGCGCTTGCCGTTTCAAGGAGACTCAATGGCCACACTGATGTATAAAATTGCTAATGAAGCCCACCCAAAACCCGAAAGCATTAGGCCCGAACTCCCCCGCTGCGTTTCCGTTATTATTAGCCGTGCTCTAGCAAAAGACCCGCAAAAACGTTATCAAAATGGTGCCCAAATGGCAGGTGATCTGCGTAAGTGTATGCAAATCATTGCCAAACAAAATGCACCTAAATAACACCCAGTAGACAAAATAAATTTAATGAACCTTAACGACAAAATCAACATTACCGGCATTACCGACGAAGGCTTGGTACGTGACCACAATGAAGATAGCATTGGCCACAATGATGAGCTGGGGTTGCTGGTATTAGCCGATGGTATGGGTGGCCACAAAGGCGGTGAAGTGGCGAGCGCCATTGCTGTTGATTCAATTTTACAAGATTTAAACAAGGCGCTTCCACAAATTATCACCGGCAAAATAGATGAAAGTACCGGTTACAGCCTTGAAAGCATGGCCATTGAAAAAGCCATTAAAGACGCTAATTTAAAAATTTATAACGCCGCACAAAATAACCCTAATTATGAAGGCATGGGAACTACCGTTGTGGTTTTACTGCTTTATGATAACCGCATTACAGTTGCCCATGTAGGCGACTCTCGGCTCTATCGAATGCGCGATCGCATATTAGAGCAAATGACTCGCGATCATACATTATTACAAGAATTAGTTGACCGTGGGTTTTACACTAAAAAAGAAGCCAACGAGTCACTCAATAAAAATTTGGTTACGCGCGCGGTGGGGGTCAACCCAGCAGTCGATGTTGATTTATTAGAAGACATTGCACTTATTAATGATACCTACCTGCTGTGCTCAGACGGTTTAACCGACATGATTGATGACAATTTAATTGAAGATATTCTGTTAAATTATCGCGACGATCAAGATAGAATGACTCAAGAACTCATTAAGCAAGCAAAAGATCACGGTGGCAAAGATAACGTATCCGTATTAATTGCCAACGTGTTAAAAGAGTTTTCGGTTAATTCAAGCTGGATAAATAAATTTTTTGATATCTTCTCTTAAATCATAAAGACAGAACAAGGTGAAAAAGAAAAATGGCTACTATACAAATAAGTTTCAATGGCGCAACAGAAAACGAACTTTCACTTGATAAAGATAGCATCACCATTGGCCGCAAAAGTGACAACGACATTCACCTTGATAATCTTGCGGTGAGTGGCCATCACGCCAAAATTCTTACTATTCTCCATGATTCATTTATTGAAGATTTAGGCAGTACCAACGGTACATTTTTAAATGGCTCAGCGATTAAAAAAAGTGCGCTATCTAATGGCGATGTTATAAAGATTGGCCAACACGAAATAAAATACATTAACAGCAACAGCAATGCCGACGATGATTTTGAAAAAACCATGATTATTAATACCGGTTCTGCTGGCATGCAAGAAACCGAAGGCAGTGAAGAAATCGAACAATCTGTTGGCAAAATTGTAGCGGAAATAGCCTCCTCTGATTCAGGAAATTCCAGCCAGAAAAAAGCCCGTATTCGTTTAATTAGCGGTGCCAATAGCGGCAAAGAATTAGCACTAACAAAAGTACTAACCACTTTAGGTAAACCCGGCATACAAGTTGCCGCCATCACCCGCCGACCCACCGGTTATTTCCTTATTCATATTGATGGCGGAGATAATGGCGAGCACCCTAAAGTTAACAATGAAATTATTGGCTCTAAAGCACACCCACTAACCGATAATGACACCCTCGAAGTGGCGGGTGTTAACATGACATTTTTATTGGAATAAATTCGAAAATTTTATCCCTTATTTTTTATAAATTACCGCCACATAACAAAAACATTTAAAACATATTTCTGATAGGTGTGAACGTATACACATCTACACGACAACACACTGATCTTGCTATTTGGCCATTATTCCAAACTAATATAGTCGAAAACAAATCAGTAATATCAGTCAAGTGTAAGTTTGCACTTTGATATTGCTAATGTTCTGTTTGCACCACAAAGCGGTCATACACTTTATATTCTTGTTACTAAATAATAGGGCTTTCCGAATTCGGAGATACCATAGATTCAGGAAAATGTTCTTCCTGGAAATCATCAACTTTAGCTTCTACTTCAGTAATGTCCTCAAAACGTGCGACGTGATATAGCGCATCACCCTCATTTACTAATGGTAAATTTGTACGACCAATCACTATACCGTTAATCATAGAAGTCACTTGTGATTCTGTTTCTCCAAAAGGGTCACTTACTATACCAAGTAAAGTATTTTTTTTAACGCGGCTACCTAATGGAATCATCGCGCGCAAAATACCGCTGTCAGATGCACGAACCCACGAGCTTGAACGTGCTACAACAGGTTCTATATGTTTCTTTTTTGTTCTTTTGCTAGGAGGCAACATCTCAAGTGAACGCATTACATTAATAATTCCTTTGACGCCGGCTCTAATACAAACCTCATCAAAACGTAATGCTTCACCTGCTTCATATAGCAGCATTGGAATACCGTGTTCTGCAGCTGCTTCTCTTAATGACCCATCTCTTAAATTGGATGAGATGATTACGGGAACATCAAACGCGTGGGCTAAGTTACTTGTTTCTTCGTCGTCTAAATTAGCACGAATTTGAGGTAAATTATCTCGGTGCAGTGCACCGGTATGTAAATCTATACCATGCGTGCTTTGAGAAACAATCTCTTTCATAAAAATGTAAGCAAGGCGAGATGCTAAAGGCCCCTTCTCTGTACCAGGGAAAGAGCGATTTAAGTCACGTCTATCTGGCAAGTAACGAGAGTGATTAATTAGCCCGTGAACATTCACTATGGGAACAGCAATAATGGTTCCCTTGATGCGTTTTAATGAAGGTAGCTTTAACAAACGCCGAATGATTTCGACACCGTTAATTTCATCTCCATGTATAGCCGCACTAATAAACAATATTGGGCCTGGTTTTTTCCCGTTAACAACATGAACAGGCATGGTCATTGGCGTATGTGTATATAACTTACCAACTGGTAACTCAATGGTTGTTCTTGTTCCTGGGCTAAAGGTATGGCCATTAATTGTTAGCAGCGTTTGCGACATTAATATTAACCCTTGCCTCTGGTTTTTGTTTTATTGGGCTTAGCTGTTTTTTCAATAAATTCAATGATCATACCTGCTATATCTTTTCCAGTAGCAACCTCTATACCTTCAAGTCCTGGAGAAGAGTTTACTTCCATTACCAGAGGGCCACGCTCTGAACGGAGAATATCTACACCGGCAACATTAAGCCCCATAACCTTGGCAGCCTTAGCGGCGGTAGCTCGTTCAGCTGGAGTGATTTTAATTAAAGATGCACTACCTCCACGATGTAAGTTTGAGCGGAACTCTCCTGGAAGCGCTTGGCGTTTCATTGCTGCGACAACTTTGCCACCCACGACTAAACAACGAATATCTGCACCACCGGCTTCTTTTATATACTCTTGTACCATGATGTTAGCTTTCAGCCCCATAAAGGCTTCAATAACACTTTCTGCTGCTTTTTTAGTTTCTGCCAGAACTACGCCAATACCTTGCGTGCCTTCTAATAATTTAATTACCAACGGCGCACCACCAACCATTTTTATTAAATCTTGAATGTCATCAGGGTCATGAGCAAAGCCTGTGCTAGGTAAACCAATGCCTTTGCGAGAAAGCAATTGTAATGAACGAAGTTTGTCACGCGATCGTGCAATGGCTACCGATTCATTTAGAGGAAAGGCACCCATCATTTCAAATTGTCTTAATACTGCTGTTCCATAAAAGGTAACAGAGGCACCAATCCTTGGGATAACGGCATCGAATGGTTCAAGTGCGTTACCTTTAAAATGTACTTCGGGTTTACTGGGCACGACTTCCATATATGAATGCAGGACATCGAGTACCATGGGTTCATGACCACGTTGCTCACATGCTTCAATTAGCCGGCGAGTGGAATAAAGCTTCTTATTACGAGATAGTATTGCAATTTTCATATGAAAACCTTTATTTGGAATTGCTGTTCTCTGATGGCTCGCCAAGCATATACGATGCCGCTGGATTAACAATGATTTTATCAGTCATTGCTGACCGCCCTAACAACATGCGAAAGCGCATTGTGTCCCTATTCGTTAAGGTTAATTCAATAGGCCATGTCTGGTTATCAATTACTAGTTGCGTGGAGATAACATAACGTTTTTCTTTATGTCCACCAGAATCGGTTACATCACGTTCATCCAATACCTTTGCTTTACAATATACTTCTTTAAGTGAGTCACCCTGATTGGGATGTATACCAAAGCGAATCCATTTTTCAGTGCCTTTAGTAAATGACTCGACGCCAAATGCATGTAAACAGGATGTTTTGGCACCAGTATCAACTTTCGCTTTAATGTGAGCTAGGCCGAGCTCTGGTAGAGTGCACCATTCTCTCCAGCCTACCGTAATTAAATTTGGACTCATTTTATTTATGTAACCTAATAGCCAGAACATTAAATTTTAAAACAATGACGTAGTATAAGGCTGTTCTGGATTACTCAGATACATGTTTTTTAACTTTTATTAGAAAAAATGGCTAACCCAAGTAAGCTCGGAAAGCTTACTATAGCAGTCATTGTTGTGAACGCCTCAGCATAAGAGAGGTCTGGTTTTGCGGGGATCAATACACTAGAAAATACAGCGACAGCTAGATTAAGCGCCTTCGCAGCTGGATATATTATTTAATGCATTAAGCGTTCCATCAGTAACAGGGATAGATGGTTCTACCTGTTAGCCGAAAAAGTAGTTCAAGCCGGACAGACAATCCTAAGCTTCTATGGCATATTTACCATGGACTACCGATCACTATAATAACTTAGCTTTACTAATGGGTTGCTACCCCTTAACAAAATATTAGGCTTAAATTAAAAAGGATAGCACTATGAAGAAATATATTGATGCTCTAGCAAAATCCCTATTAGGGTCTCCATATAAGGACCTAGAAAAACAAGAACAAAATGTAATCGACAGCATTGCAGAAGCAGAACCCATTGCTGAAAATGTAAATGAGTTATTCCAGGAACAACTTACTTTTGGTCAGAGACTTGCTGATAAAATATCTACTTTTGGTGGCTCTTGGACGTTTATCATTATATTTTTAACCGTGCTTGTTTCATGGATGGCAATAAATTCATTTTTCTTAGTCAGCCCAAAAGCGCCCTTTGATCCATACCCGTATATTCTTTTAAATTTAATGCTGTCTACAATAGCGGCTTTACAAGCCCCAGTTATAATGATGTCTCAAAATCGGCATACTGCTAAAGACAGACTTGATATTACTGAAAACTATAAAGTAAGCTTGAAAACGGATTTGGAAATAATGCGTCTACATCAGAAGATTGATGAGCTAACTAAACTAATTGAAATTGACAATGCAAAGACATAAAAAGTAGATAAGTGGTATTTGTGTAAAGCAGAAAACACTATGGCCAAACTATACAGCTAGCTTGTTTGCTTCCCTCGACTTTAGACTATGTATTTAAATTATGAATGAATTATTAACAGCAATATTAGAGTGGCTTTATGCATACAAACTTAATATTGGATTAAGTTTAGTTGTAGTTACCCTGTATTTGGCTGTACGCAGAATTGCCGCCCCAAAGATTGAGGAATATGTAGAGCAAGGACACTTAAAGGAGATTGTAGGCGATAAGGCAAACACTACATTAAGTTTGTTTTCATTTGTAATATCAGTTGCCATTATCCTATTTATATGGGGTTTTGATTTCAAAGGATTATTGGCACTATCCGCTAGTATCTTAGCAATTACAGGCGTTGCTATGTTTGCTAGTTGGTCAGTTCTGAGTAACGTGACTGCATTTTTTCTGCTGTTATCAAACAAAGCATACCGAAGAGGAGATTTTGTTCGTATTATCAATCTAGACAATTACATAGAGGGATATATTTCAGAAATTAATTTATTTAATACAAAACTTATTAGTGAAAATAGAGAAGTTATTATCTTTCCAAATAATTTGCTGCTTGCACTTCCCACCATAATCAATCCAAAAGATAGGTTTTCTATTGTAGGTAAAATATCAGACTTCAAAGTCGAAGAAATAAAACAAAATCAACAAGAAGACTAGTTTGGGTTTCGTTGAAAGGTAGAGTGTTAACTGTTAAGTATTCGCAATTTACCCATTAGTTGCCCTTAAGAAATGTAATCAAAATGTCCGCTTACCTGATGAAACGGACAAGTTAAGCTTTTATTCAGCCGTAACCTGTCCAAAGCGAGAAGCTTATAGTTTAACAAAAGGTATCAAGAGAATAATTAGCTAGTCGGACGTTCGTTCGATTATCTGTAAGAGTTCTTTCCCGCACGATGAGTTGTAAATTTTCGAAATAGCCGAAAGCAGTCATTCATAAGGTTATTGTTAGAGATCTGCTGCCACCACAAAGTAGACATCAAAAAAAAAAATCTAATACAAACACTGTTTTTAGTGCCAAAAATCAGACATTATTAAATTTTATCCTAGTCACTGTTTTTTCTATAAATGATTGTTTTTAAATTGTGCAATATAACCATTAACATTAGCGCACCTGAGGATGGCAGCTTAACCATAAGAGTTAAAGATACCGGCCAAGGTATTCCGTTGAATCAACAGTCACTTGTATTTAAGCATATTCATCAGGCTCACACTCCTGAGCGCACAGATGGCCATGCCGGATTAGGTATGTGCGTTGTTAAAAAATAATCGAGCTGCGTAAGCAAAATATTTGGTTGGAAAGTAAACCTCAACAAGGCACACAATTTAATTTCACATTAGCAATGGCTTAAAAAATATTAAGTCGATTAGCTGCCACGCTTTCAATTATTAATTATTTCAACTTGCATTTTGGTTTAACTTTAATAGTATGTTCTGGTCAAGTTATACCGGACACTTTCTTTAGAGATTTTTCATAGTTAATGGGTGACTGATCACCATTCGTAGTATGCAACCTCTCAAGGTTGTAATACCTCATGTAAGCCGCTACATCTTTTT
>Ga0316209_1000381_pt1 | contig 82693 bp, 67 predicted proteins | sample 6monopyrite_MG_FD_204945 | JGI IMG/M metagenome (GOLD analysis project Ga0316209, IMG submission 204945) | Microbial mat bacterial communities from mineral coupon in-situ incubated in ocean water Damariscotta River, Maine, United States -... | ecosystem: Environmental > Aquatic > Marine >... | reverse complement strand
GACTCGTCATGACCGGGACACTCCTCGGACGGTCCCCCAGGCACCCGAATCGGCCGCCAACGGCACGCATCGACCTCCTGAAGCCTCTCCAGGTCCGCCAGCCACCCACTAAACGGGCAGGAGAGCCCGAACAAAGTGCATTTCCACGGAGGGAGCTTCCGGGTTTCGTGTGGTGAACGGCCCTGACGTTCCACGCGCCTCCCCGCGCTCCCCCCGGACCCTCGCATGAAGACACTCCTCCTCGCCGGCTGTGCGCTGCTGGCACTCACTTCGGCGACGCAGGCCCAACAGGTCCTCGTGGACTGGGACTTCACGAACGCGCAGAACCTGACGAGCTCCGGCGTGGCGACCGACGTCGGATTGGGAACGGTCGTGTTGGGACAGGCGGAGGCGACGACCGATCCGAGCGTGGGTTGTTCGAGCATCACCGCGCACTCGCGCTGGCAGGGCGACCCGTGCGCGCCGACCGGCTTGCAGTGGAGCGGCGGCGGCTTCGTCCCGACGGGTGAGCTGAACCTGCAGAAGTGGGACGGCGACGGGGGCACTTCCTGCGGAACGAACCACGACGGAGTGAACGACAACTACATCTCGTTCGTCGTCACGCCGAGCTCGGGACCGATCGATGTGACGCGCTTGTCCGTGTCGGTCTGGCGCAACGGGAGCGGCGCGCCCGGCACCTATCGCATGGAAGTCGTCGTCGACGGCGGCGCCCCGCAAGCCTTCGGCTCGGCTGCGCAGGATGCGGCCACCGGAACCGGGAACTTCAACTGGTTCCACTTCGACGGACAGGTGACGACCGCGAGCTCGCTCGAAGTGCGCTTCCGTCCGGCGGCGTCTTCGGGCGGACAAGGCACCGGCAACCTGCACATCAACGACTTGCGCGTCGAGCAAGGCGTGGTCGTCGAGCCTCCGGATCGACCCAACGTGCTGTTCATGATCGCCGATGATCTGACGGCGAGTGCTCTCGAGTCGTACGGAAACGCCGAGGCGTCGACTCCCAAGCTGAATGACCTAGCGGCGCGCGGAGTGGTCTTCGAGCGCGCGTACTGCCAGTATCCCGTCTGCAGCGAGTCGCGCCCGTCGATGATGGCGGGCTGGTATCCCCAGCGGATTCAGGCGGCCGGTGGGGGATTCGACAGCGCGCTCGGTTCGCACAGCACGCTCTCGGAGCACTTCCGACAGAACGGCTACGAAGCGCACCGGATCAGCAAGATCTATCACATGCGCGTGCCCGGCGACATCACGAGTGGAGCCTCCGGACCTGATCACGCGGCTTCGTGGGACAGCGTCTACAACGTGCTCGCACCCGAGTGGGCCAGCAGCGGTGTCGCGAACCACTACACCAATGTGTCGCTGAACTTCACGCCGGGGGTGCACTACAACCTCGGGTTCGGATCGGCCTTCTACACGGTGGCGACGGACACCGACGGGTCGGAACAGCCCGACGTGATCAGCGCGGATCAGGCGATCGCGAAGCTGAATGGGCTGCAGAACGGCGAGTCGTTCTTCTTGGCCGTGGGCTTCGTCAGGCCGCACGTTCCGCTGGTCACGCCTTCGACCTACTTCGATCTCTTCGACCCGCTGACCTTGACCCTCGCGGCGGGTGTAGCGAATGACCTCGCCGATATCCCGGCTGCAGGGATCTTCTGGAACGAGTCCGTGAAGGGTCCGAACAGCGATGCGGATCGCCGCGCTGTGCTGCAGGCCTACTACGCGAGCGTGTCGTTCCTCGACGCACAAGTCGGCCGCGTGCTCGAGCACCTCGAGCTGCTCGGGCTGGACGACAACACGATCGTCGTCTTCACCTCGGACCACGGCTATCACCTCGGCGAGCACAGCTTCTGGCAGAAGCTCAGCCTGCACGAAGAATCAGCGCGCATTCCGCTGATCATCGCCGGCCCCGGCATCGAGACCGCACGCGTCGACTCGATCGCAGAGATGCTCGACCTCTATCCCACGCTGACCGATCTAGCCGAGCTCGAGACGCCTGAGCTCTGCCAAGGCGTTTCGCTCGGCCCGGTGCTGCGCGGCGACTCGCTCTCGGTTCGCGATGCGGCGATCTGCAAGATCGGGGGCGGCAACATGCTGCGCACCGCTGAGTGGGCGTACATGCTCTACAACAACGGGACCGAGGAGCTCTACGACATGCGTCCCGTCGCGGCCGGTGGAGACCCGCACCAGTTCACGAACCTCGCGAGCAGCGCGCCGCACCTCGCGATCAAGGCGGCGCTGCGGGCGCAGCTCGAAGAGGAACTCGACCTGGCGCTCGCGGACCCCGGCCAGCTGTTCTGCTTCGGCGACGGCAACCCCGTCGCGTGCCCTTGCGGCAACGAGTCGCGGATGGGCGCGCGCGAAGGTTGCGGGAACTCGACGGGATCCGGCGCAGCCCTGCGCGTCGACGGCTCCGCGAGCGTCGCCGCCGCCGACCTCACGTTCCGCGTGACGGGCGCGCTTCCCGGCCAACCCAGCATGCTCTTGATGGGCTCGACGTCGATCGAACAACCGTTCCGCGACGGCGTCCTGTGCATGGGCAACCCGACGGATCGCATCGAAGTCGCGCTGCTGGACGCCTCCGGCGCGGGCACCTCGACCAGCTCGATCGCTCTCGAGAGCGGGGCCTCCCCGGGCATGACCCAGTACTTCCAGCAGTGGTACCGCGACCCCGGCGGCGTCAGCCCCTGCGGCACCGGCTCGAACTTCACGAACGGCGTCCGGGTCCGTTGGAGGTAGCTGGAGGGGGCCAGGCTCGAGCCGCGACGCGGCTCGAGGCCGGAAAGGCCGCTCTGAAGCCGGTTCGGCGCCGCCCGGGCCACTTGCGGAACACCTACCTCCGCGACTATAGTGCGCGGTCCCCCAGGTCCCGTCCGGACCTCCACTCACCATTGCGCGGCCCCGGCCGGATTCCGCGCGGAGAGCTACATGGAACAGCAAACTCTGCCTCAACGTCTCCAGAAGTCTGTCTGCGGATCTTTTCACAAGACCGCGCTGCTGCAGAAGCGCGTGCGCGAGCTGATTCGCGGCGCGGCGCCGCTGATCGAGACGCGTGAGCAGAACCCGATCAAGATCGCCTTCCTCGAGATGGAACGCGGCTTGATCGAGTTGATCCCGGACGAAGACAGCGCGGCGCCGACCCTCTAGCAGGGTCTCGCCCACCGTGCCGACGACTCGGGCACGGAACCGTCACCTTCCGGACGATCCAAGAGTGTCCGCAAGCGAACTCGCAGCACGGCGACCGGAAGACCGACTGGCTCGGCGCGGCGGACTGGTGGAGTGCTTGCGCCCGCTCGGCGCGCTCTACCGCGGCATCACGGGCTTGCGCAACGCGGCCTATGACGCGGGACTGTTCGCGACCAAGCGTCTCGACGTTCCGGTCGTCAGCGTCGGCAACCTCTCCGTCGGCGGCACCGGCAAGACGCCGATGGTCGTCTGGGTCGCGCGGGAACTGCTCGCGCGCGGACGCCGCCCCGGCGTGTTGTCGCGCGGCTATCGCGCACAAGGTGAACAGAACGACGAAGGTCGCCTGCTCGAGCGCTTGCTGCCCGGAGTTCCGCAATTGCAGAACCCGGATCGCGTCGAAGGCGGCGCGCAGCTCGTCGCGGAAGGCGCGGACGTGATCGTGCTGGACGACGGCTTCCAACATCGGCGACTCGGTCGCGATGTGGACGTTGTGCTCGTCGACGCGACGCGGCCGTGGGGCTTGCCCGCGCCGGCCGAGGGCGGCGATCCGGTCTGTGCGCTGCTGCCGCGCGGTTTCTTGCGCGAGTCGCCGAACGGCTTGAAGCGCGCTTCGGCCGTCGTGTTGACGCGCTGCGATCAAGCGACGGATGCACGCATTCAGCAGCTGGAGGCCGAGATCGAGCGTCTTGCGCCCGGCGTGCCGACCGCTCGCACGCGCCACCGCGCGCTGGAACTCTCCACGCCCGATGGCCCGCGGCCGCTCAGCGACCTCGCCGGTCGCGACGTGGTGCTGGTCAGCGGGCTCGGCAATCCCGAAGCCTTCGAGCGCAGCGCGCGCGACGCGGGAGCACGCGTCGTGGCGACGAAGCGCTTTCCCGATCACCATCACTTTCGCCGCACGGAACTCGACGGGGTCGCGCCGGATGGCGCCGTGATCCTGACCAGCTCGAAAGACGCCGTGAAGTTCGAGGCCGAGGGCATCCCCTGTTGGGTGCTCGAGGTCGAGCTCGAGTTACTCCGCGGGAAGGCAGTGCTCGAAGCATTGCTCGACAGCTTGCGCATTCAAGGCGCGAAGAAGGTACAGCTTGCCTGAGACGTCCGATCGCGAAGCACTGCTCGCTGAGATCGCGGAAGAATACGCCGCGCAGCGTCACTTGGCGCTGGGCCCGAAGGAAGGGATCGGTCAGTCGATCCAAGCCGTCGCTCTGCGCGTCGTCTTGAAGTCGATCTCGCGCTTGCCGCGCGGCATGCAGGACGCCTTCATCACGGGTGTGGCGCACCTCGCGAAGCGCATCGACTCGAAGCACGCCGATGCGGCTCGCGTCTTCCTGCGTCAAGCCTTGCCGTGCTCCATCACCGACGGCCCGTTGCTCGAAGAGCGCGTGCTGCAAGCCTACAAGCACATCTTCCGCGTCACGCTCGACTCGGAACAGTTCGACCGCTGCGTTCCCGCCGAGAGCCGCGCCGAACACAACACGCTGATCAAGTGCGACGGTTTCGACGAGCTGGTCGCCTCGAAGCGAGGCGTGTTGATGATCACGCCGCACGTCGGGGACTGGGAAGCCGGCTCGGCGCTCGTCCCGACCTTCTGCGGGACCTCGTTCTACGCGGTGGTCAAGCCGCCGCGGAACCGTCCGGTGTCGAAGCACCTGCTCGAGGTCCGCGAGAGCCGCGGAATCGGCGTCCTGCCGCGTCGCGGCGGCATGAACATGCTCGGCAAGTTGCTGCAGAGCGGCGCGTGGATCGGCCTGCTGCTCGATCACCGTCCGAACGGAAAGCACGTCGTCGCGCCCTTCTTCAACCGTCCGGCGCTCTGCGAGCGCTCGGCGGCGACCTTGATCAAGCGCATGAAGGCGCCGCTGGCCTTCGGCTCGACGTATCTGACTGAACGCCCGTGGCACTACCGCACGGTGATCAACGCGATCATCGAACCCGAAGAGCTGGCCGGCCTCGACGCCGTCGGCATCCAGACGCGCGTCAACGCGGAGATGGAGCGCTTGATCCTGATGGCGCCCGAGCAGTACTTCTGGCTGCACGACCGCTACCGCTACGCCCCGGAGGCCGAATCGGCTTCCTGAATCGCAGAGCCCGCGCGGTCCTGGCGTCCGAAGCGCCGGAGCGGTTCAATCAGACCTCCGCGCAAGCCCGCACGGACTCGAACGGCGCATCCCCCGAGCGCAGACGACCATGAGCACAAGTGACGACCCTCGCCATCCTTTCCCGGCCATGCGCGGAGTGCGAACGTATCCGCTCGCGTCGCGCGACAGTCTCGTGGACCTCGGTGACTTCTGTGAAGTCCCCGAACCGCTGCCGGGTTTCTCGGCCTTCGTCGATGCGCTGCCCGACATCTACGCGGGCAAGTGGTTCAAGGAGCTGGTCGAGCGCATCGTCGCGGCCAAGCTCGCGAACAAGCAGGTCGCTGTCGCGCTCGGCGCGCACGTCCTGAAGGTCGGGCTCGCGCCGCTCTTGATCGACTTGATGCGTCGGGGTGTGATCGACCACGTCGCGATGAACGGCGCGGGGGCGATCCACGACTTCGAGATCGCGACCGCGGGTTGCACATCGGAAGACGTCGGCACGCAGCTGCCGAAGGGCGAGTTCGGATTCGCGGATGAGACCGGCGCCGGGCTGGCGGCGGGGGCTGCGCTCGGAACGGACACCGACAACGCGGAAGACGCGGGACTCGGCCGCGGGATGGGGCAGCTGATCCTCGACCGCAAGGCGCCGCACGCGGGGCTCTCGGTGCTCGCTGAAGCGCGCCGCCTCGGCATCGGTTCGTCAGTGCACGTCTGCATCGGCGCCGACATCGTTCACATGCACCCCGACGCCGATGGCGGCGCGGTGGGCGAAGCTTCGCTGATCGACTTCCAGCACGTCTGCAAGCTCGTGCACGGAATGGACGACGGCGTCTGGATCAACGTGGGCTGCGCCGTGGTGCTGCCCGAGGTCTACTTGAAGGCCGTCAGCGTCGCGATCAACTTGGGCGCGACCTTGGACGGCATGACCACCGCGAACCTCGACATGATCAGGCAATACCGCGCCGAGACGAACGTCGTGAACCGCCCGCCGGGGTACGGCATCTCGATCATCGGTCAACACGAGTTGCTGCTGCCGCTGCTGCGCATGGCCGTGCTCGACAAGCTGATGGCCGCCGGCTGGAAGGGCTCGCGATGAACCGTTCGAAGCTGCTCGAGCTGATCGACAACATCGGCTCGCCGCGCGTCTTGATCGTCGGCGACTTGATGATCGACCGCTACGTGAACGGTGAAGTCTCGCGCATCTCGCCCGAGGCACCGATCGCCGTCTTGGCCGCACGCCGCGCGGAAGAGAAGCTCGGCGGTGCCGGCAACGTCGCGTGGAACTTGCGCTCGATGGGCGCTGAAGTCGACTTGCTCGGCGTGATCGGCGCGGACAGCTGGGGCGAGAACCTGCGCAAGCTGCTCGAAGACGCGGGGGTCGACGTCGACGGTCTGGTGACCGATCCCTCACGGCCGACGGCGCTCAAGACGCGCATGATGAGCGGCGTGCAACAGATGCTGCGCGTCGACTGGGAAGACTCCAGCGCCGTCAACGGGGCGACGCACGACGCTTTGCTCGAACGCGTGACGAAGCTCGTCGCGCGCGCGGATGCGGTCGTGCTGTCGGACTACAGCAAGGGGGTCTTGACGCCCGAAGTGCTCAGCGCGGTGATTCAAGCCGGCCGCTCGAAAGGCGTGCCGGTGCTCGTCGATCCGAAAGGGACCGACTTCGCACGCTACAAGGGCGCGACCTTGATGACGCCGAACCGCAAGGAAGCGGAAGAGGCGCTCGGTCGCAAGCTGACGGACCTCGCTGCGGTGCAGCAGGGGGCGGAGGAGTTGATCGCGCTCGCTTCGATGGACGCGACGCTGATCACGCTCGGCTCCGAAGGCATCTACTACCGCACCGCGAAAGGCGAAGCGGGTCACGACCCGGCGCAAGCGCGAGCGGTCTTCGATGTGACGGGCGCCGGTGACACGGTGGTTGCGCACCTCGCTCTCTACCTCGCTGCGGGCTTCACGCTCGGCGAAGCGGTGACGCTGGCGAACCAAGCGGCGGGCATCGTCGTCGCTCGCCTCGGAACCAACGCGGTGACGCGCGAAGAGCTCCGCGCGCGCTTGAACGAGGACCAGCCCGTGACCGGCAAGGTGCTCGAGGATGAAGGGCAGCTGCAGGCTCAGCTCGCGCAATGGCGCGCTGAAGGGCGCCAGATCGTCTTCACCAACGGCTGCTTCGACATCATCCACAAGGGTCACGTCGACTACTTGCGCTTCGCGCGCTCGAAGGGCGACGTCCTGCTCGTCGGCGTCAACGACGACGCCAGCGTCAAGCGTCTCAAAGGTCCGTCGCGCCCGGTCAATCCGATCGGCGACCGCATGACGGTCCTCGCCGCGATGGAGATGGTCGATGCCGTGACCTACTTCGGCGAAGACACCCCGAAGGAAATCATCGAACGCGTCACGCCCAGCGTCCTCGTCAAGGGCGAAGACTGGGCCGACAAGGGCGTCGTCGGCCGCGAGTGGGTCGAACAACACGGCGGCCAAGTCCACTTGGCGCCGCTGGTGAAGGGGCGCTCGACCACGAGCATCCTCGAGCGCGCACGCGGACAAGCGGACGCGAAGGAGTAGCACCGCTCCGGCGCTCTCTGGGCCGGCGCTGACGCGGAGTCTGCGTGAACGTCTGCGGATCGTCTGCGGATCGTGCGGGCGGAGTTGAGCGGGGAGTTGCGGGGAGTTGCGGGGGGGAGCTGCGCGGGGAGTCCCGCCGCGCTTCGCTCGAGCTCCGCAAGGCTCCGCTCCGCGCGGCTGGTTCTGGAGCAAGCGATGTTGAAGCAGGTGGCTTCGGGGCACGTGGGCCCGGAGCACGCCGCATCGGAGAGCCCATCTCCTGCCTTCGTTGCCTCCCTTGCCTCCGCGTCCTCCGTCGCCTCCCACCCCCTCACCGCGCCGGCGCTCTCACCCGGCCATCCCTGACACCGCGCCTCCCGCATCCCTCCGGTCGAAGCCCAGCGCCGTCCACCCCGCCCGCGCTCTCACCCGAACGGGTCGTCCACCCCGCCGGACCATTCCTCTCGGCAAAAGCCTCCGCGCCCCGCACCCGCCGAAGCGGTTCGATCGCTTCCACTCCGCCTTCCCTCACACTCCCACCCCCCGTCCTGTATCCTGCGGCCTCACCGGCGCTGTAGGCGCCCTCCGGCTCGCGAGCCGCTCCCAGCCCAGGTCCTCCGTGCGCGTCCTCTTCATCTATCCCAACCTCTACACCCAGATGGGCTTCAACCACGGGTTGGCGTCGCTCTCTGCGGTCTTGAAGCAGGCGGGGCATGAGACGCGGCTGGTGAACATGAACGAGAACCTTCCGCCGGTCTCTTCGCCGGAAGACGTGTACCGCGAGGTGCGTGAGTGGGGGGCCGGCATGGTCGCCTTCTCATGTCTCACGCAGCAGTACGCGGCGGCTCTCGACCTCGCGTGCTTCTTGCGCGAGCGGGCTGCAGCGGATGGGGTCGAGCTCCCGCCGCTCGTCGTCGGCGGCATCCATCCGACGATGGTGCCGGAAGAAGTCATGCGCGACGGGATCTGGGATCACGTCGGCGCGGGCGAGTGTGAGGACGCGCTGCTCGAGCTGGTCAACCGGGTCGAAGCCGGCGAGCGTCCCACGGACGTGCGCAACTTCATCTCGTGGAAGACGGGAACGCGCCCGGAGAGCGGCACGGACGTCGACTGGGTGCGCAACCCGGTGGGCGAGTTCCCCGACTTCGTCGAGCTGCCCGAACCCGACTACGAGCTGTTCGACACGCAACGCATCACGGACAACAAGCAAGGCTGGTTCGGCTTGATGACCAGCCGCGGTTGTCCCTATCGCTGCACCTACTGCCTGAACCACAAGATCATCGATCGGTACAAGGCGGACCTCGAGACGAACGTCAAGGGCATCGGCTTCTTCCGCTTCCGCCCGGCGGACAAGATGATCACCGAGATCCGCAACGTGCTCGCGCGTTACGAGAACATCGGCACCTTCATCCTCGACGACGATCTGTTCACGCAGAACGTCGAGCACGCGATCGAGTTTTGCGATGCGTACGTCGAATCCGGCATCAAGGTGCCGTTCGTCGTGAACTCACACGTCAAGCGGCTCGATCCGCGCGTTGCGGAAGCGTTGTCGCGCGCCGGCTGCAAGATCCTCAAGCTCGGCATCGAGTCCGGATCGCCGCGCGTGCGCAAGGAGATTCTGAAGCGTCACATGACGCAGTCGGACGTCTTGTTGACGGTCGAGAGCGCCGAGAAGTACGGCTTGCACACTTCCGGCTTCGTGATGATCGGCTTGCCCGGCGAGACGGCTGACGAGCGCATGGAAACCGTCGACCTGCTCGCGCAGGCGCGCATCGGCCGCTTCCGCACGTCGTTCTTCTTCCCGTTCCCCGGCACTGACTCGTACCGCATGACGCTCGATGCCGGCTTGATCGAACCGGACGCCGACTCCTCGCTGACGACCTTCACCGATGGTTCGGCGCTCGACTTCGGTCCGGAGCAGGACCTGCTGATCGACAAGCTCGGTGTCTGCATGCCGTGGTTCGTCAACGCGCGCATGTCGCACTTCCACGACGACGCGGCCGCGTCGGCTCGCTACGCCGGCATCGTCGAAGAAGTGCTCGCGCTGGACGAAGCCGGCTGGCGTGACTTCCGGCCGACCGTCCGCGAACGCGACAAGGAACTGTCCGCGGCCGCCGTGGCGGCCGACGAGCTGCACTACGCGATCCGCTACAACTCGTTCATGGGCGTGCGCTCGGACTACTTCCTCGCGGAAGAGCGCGGCGCTGAGTGGTTCACCGCTTCGGCCAAGCCGTCCGCCGAAGACCTCGCCAACCGCGCACTCGCTGCCGCGGCCGCGGAGATCGCCTGAGGATCGTTCGGGGATGACGGCCTACGACTCCCGCGCCGACTTCAGCGCGCAGCGCGTCGCAGTCTGCGGCGACCTGATCGCCGACCAATACATCTACGCCAGTCCGCAGCGCTTGTCGCGCGAGGCGCCGGTGATGGTGTTGCGGCACGAACACGAGATGCTCGGAGCGGGCGGAGCGGCGAACGTGGCGCGCAACCTCGCGGCGCTCGGCGCTCGCGTATCCGCCTTCGGCGCGATCGGCGTCGACGAATCAGGTGCTGGGGTGCGTGCGGCGCTCGGCGAAGTCGGAATCGACACGCTCGGACTGCGCGAATCGCGCACCTGGCGCACACCGACCAAGACGCGCGTGTTGGCGGCGGAGGCACGTCGCTTCCCGCACCAAGTGCTGCGCATCGACCGCGAACCGGCCGGCCCGTTGGCACCCGAGCTGCGCGCCGAAGTCGTCGCGCATCTCGCTGCGGCGCGCAGCGCCTCGGACGCGCTCGTCGTCTCGGACTACGGCTACGGATTGGTCGGCGAAGAACTGGCGGCTGAATCGCGCGCCTGGGCCGCCGAGGGCCGCGTCGTGGTGCTCGACCCGCGCGAACGCATTGCGGGCTTCGAAGGCATCTCGGCGATGACGCCGAACATCGGCGAACTCGCTCGCTTCCAGGGCATCGATCAAGCGCGGCTCGACGATCCCGCCGACCTACGTGCCGCGTCGCTCGCGCTGCTCGAACGCGTCGGTTGTCAGTGGTTGCTCGTGACACGCGGGAACCTAGGCATGGCACTCTTCGGCGAAGGCGTAGGACCGCAAGGGCTGGCCGTTGCTGCCGCCGGCAAGCGCGAAGTGACCGACGTCAGCGGCGCCGGCGACACTTCCGCCAGTGTCTTCGCCGTCGCGCTCGCCGCGGGGCTCGGCGCTCCGGAAGCGATGCGGTTGGCGAATCTAGCGGCCGGCGTCGTCGTGATGGAGATCGGCACCGCCGTCTGTCCGCTCGATCGCCTGCGCGAACTGCAAGGCGACCGTGAAGCGCCCGAGCTGACCGAACTCGGCGAGGTGGGGCCGCGATGAGCTGGACCGGAACACCGCAACTGCCGACTCGCGACGAACTCGCTCGCGAAGTCGCCGACTTGCGCGCCGCCGGCAAGCGCGTCGTGCTCGGGAACGGTTGCTTCGATCTCCTGCACGTCGGACACCTGCGCTATCTCGAAGATGCGCGCTCGCGCGGCGATCTGTTGATCATCGCGCTGAACACGGACGAGTCGATCCGCGCGCTGAAGGGCGCGGGGCAGCCGCTGATTCCGCTCGCGGAACGCGCTGAGCTGTTGCTCGGTCTCGCGTGCGTCGATCGCGTGTTGCCGTTCGCAGAGCTGACCTTGGAAGACACGCTGCGCGCGCTGCTTCCCGACGTGCACGCCAAAGGACCGGACTACACGCCGGACACCGTTCCGGAAGCGCCTGTGGATTGTGAGCTCGGCATCGAGATCGCGATCTGCGGCGATCCCAAGGATCACAGCTCGACCGAGCTGCGCGACGCGTTGAGCGAGACGCAACCGGGGAGTCGGCCTCGATGAACACGGTGACGACGACTGAACAGAGCGCCGCGAGCGAGGCCGGGGCGCCGGACCCGTCCATTCCGTCGCCGAGCCGCGCGCTGCTGTTCGGCTTCGGGCTGCTGATTTCGGTCTGGGGTGCGATGTGCGGTATCGGCGGCGGGCTCTTCACCGTGCCCTTTCTGCACTTCGTGCTGAAGTTCCCGATGCGCCGTGCCGTCGCCACTTCGCTCGGTCTCGTCTTCGCGGCAACCAGCTCCGCGACGATCGCGGAGTCGCTGCACACCGACTCTCGCATCCACTGGCCGCTCGCCGGTGCGCTGATCGTCGGCAGCTTGATCGGAGCGCAGCTCGGCTTCCGTGTCGCGAAGCGCATCAATGCCCGCAAGCTCAAGCTGCTGTTCGCCGTCGCGCTGCTGTTTGTCGGCATCCGCGTGCTGGTCTTTGCAGGAAACGGGTCAGCCATCGCGGACGCGAGCTTCGTGATCGAGAACAAGCACCTCGTCGAGGGTTTCGTGATCGGCCTGGGCGGCGGATTCCTCGCGCCGATCATGGGCATCGGCGGTGGACTGGTCGCCGTGCCGGCGCTGACTTTCGGCATCCCGAGTCTCGGTCACCTCGGCGCACGCGCGTCATCGATGGCGATGGCGACCGTGACCTCCGGCCGGTCGTTTTGGATGTACCTGAAGTCGCGCGAAGCCGTGATCGGCGAAGTCGTCGCGATCGGCAGCGGCGCGGCGTTCGGTTCGATGATCGGTGTGCAGCTCGTGCATCTCGACGGGATGGCGGGCATCGCGCGAGCGATGATGGGTGTGACCTTGCTGATCGTCTCGGGGCGCTTCTCCTGGGACTTGCGTCCGGGCTCGAACTTCCGCGACTGACCGAGGCTCGCCCTCCGGAAGAGCGAAGGCCCCGTCCACCGAGCTTTCGGTGGACGGGGCCTTCGCGTCTTGCGCGCGTAGGTCACCGCTAGAGGAACACGACCGCGAGGCCGTTGCTCAAGTTGAAGCCGGCTGGGCCGCCTGCAGCGTCGCGGAAGAAGTAGGTGAAGTAGCGCACAGAACCGGGCGTGATCGTCGCCGGACCGGGCGTCAGGGCGTAGTTGTCGACGCTGATCGTCGCCGAGCCGATGGCATTGGTGCCGGCAGCGCCGAGACGCGTGACCGGCGCGGCGATGCAGAGCGTTCCGTCGCCGAAGGGCACGTTCGCTTGCCCGCTGGAGACGGCGAAGACGCCGAAGGCGTTCGCGGGGCAGAAGTCGGCATAGAGCACGAAGTCGTTGAGCGAGATGTTCGTGCTGCCGGTCCAGTTCATCGCAGCGGCCTGGCCGCTCGAGTTGAGAGCGGCCGAGCAGTAGCTGATCGGCGGCTCACAGGCGTCGAGCACGTCGTTGCCGTCGAAGTCGCCGCCGCCGTTGACGATCTCTTCGCGGTCGTAGATGCCGTTCGCGTTGCAGTCCAGGTAGCTGCGCGTCTTGAATAGCCAGTTGGGCGTGCCGATCGTGTTCGTGTAGCCCCACAAGCGGTTGCCGAAGGTATCGACCTCGAAGACGAGACCGGACGTCGACTCGCAGATGCGCGTGTTGCCGTTCTCGAGGCGCTGCACTCCACCCATGATGTTCGAGTAGAAGTTCGCCTGGTCGGCATACGTCCAGCTGAGGCCGGCGGGTCCGTAGGCGGCGCTCGGCGGAAGCGGGTAGTTGCCGTTCGCATCGGGAGTGGGTGGGGTGAATTCATCCGCCGATGACCAGCTGCCGGTCGGGCGAGCATTGCCGTTGTTGAAGACCATCAAGTTGCCGGCGCCCGGCAGACCGTCGGCGACCCACTGCACGTCGTGCAGGAAGTAGAAGACCTGGTCGGCCGCCGTTCCGCGCCCGTAGACCTGAGGGTTGCCCCAGCGGTAGAGGATGTCGCCGCCCTTGCCGGAGTTGCCGCCGGTGTGACCCGCGGCTTCCACAGTCGTGGTGCTGTGATCGATGACCCAGACCTCGTTGAAGGTCGGGACCGAGATCGCGATCTGGTCGAGCTCCGCGTTGTAGTCGATGCCGTTCACGTGCATCCAGTCGGTGAAGTAACCGGCATCGATGTCGGCGAGCTGCGGGTTGTCCGCGAGCACGCCGTAGTTCGCCGCCAGCGGGTCGCGGTCTTGAATCACGTGGTCGACGGCATGCCATTCCCAAACGACGTCGCCGGTGGTCGGACCGGTCTGCGTGATCTCGTAGAGCGCGTCGGGAAGGAAGGGCTCGGGTCCGAGCAGTGCGGGATCGCGACCGAGAGCGATCGCCTCGGCGACGCTGAACTCCTCGTAGACCGTCAGAATCACGTTGCCGTTCGGGAGCACCACGAAGTCGTGGTGGGGAGTCAGCTTCGGGGTGAAGAAGCGGAACTGCCACTCCAGCGTGCCGTCGTAGCTGAGTCGCTCGAATCCTCCGCCCGAGCCGGCGATGCGGTTCGTCAGGTTGAGCGCACGGACCAGGTCGCCGTTCGGCAACAGGTCGACGTTGACTCCGGGGGTGGCGATGCCGGGCCACGTGTTGACGATCGTCCCCGCGTCATCGACGAGATAGGTCGTCGAGGTCGAGAACGGCTGGAAGACGGTCAAGCGCTGCTGGGCCCCGAGCGGTCCTGTGAGCGCCAAGGCGGCGCCGGCGAGGAGCAGGGAGTGGAGTCGAGTCATCGCGATGGAGTGGTGAGTGATCGGCGGGGGGGGGGCGGCGGCAGCGACCGAGGACCGGTCGCACGCGGGCACGGCACCTCGCCGGGGAGGGGGGGCGATTCGCTGTGCGCCTGTACGAGGCCCCGCTGATTCTACCCCACGCATTGGGGGTCGCTTACGCGGACGAGAAGCGTGGCGAGGCGTAGCGGACTCTGGGGTGCGCAGTCTGCCCTCGAGGCCCTCGAGAATCGGGTCGAGTCGCCAGCCGACCACGGCAGTCTCCAGAGAGGGGCGCATGTCATGTACACAACGCAAGCCCGTCGAGCTTCGTTCCGTGCGGTTCCCTCCGAAGCACGGCCCGGCGCGGTCGTCAGAATCAACAACCCCAGCCCGCTCGGGCAAAGCGCGGGGAGCCGGAGTGTCCCGTTACGCGTGGCTCAGGATTGGGGTCTGCCGCAGTACGGAGTCGCGTTCGGTTGAATGAGATGAGCCGCGCGGCCGGAGCCGAACTCTGACCGCGCGGCTTACTTGACAGGATTCGCAGGCTGTAGCCCGCATCCTCAGTTCGGGAGATCTCCCGGGGCACTCGCGTCTTCGCATCCCTCGCCGCAGTCTTCGTCGACTTCGACATCCCACAGAATTGTCAGTTCTCCGGGAGTGTCGATGCTTCCGAGCGGGATGAGTTCGGACTGGATCGTCCCATCGGGGTTCGTGCACGTTCGCCGCGCTGAGGCTGAGTACGTAACTCTGGTCAGTCCGTATCGGGCAGTGCCCGTCAAGCAACTCCACGGAGGGGTAAGCAGCGTTTGATCTTGTCCGTTCACCGCGCCGGAGGGCGGCGTCTGCTTGGAAGCTTCCGCCATCGTCGTCGTGGCGGTGCCATTTGAGACGCTGCCGGAAATCTTCATGCCGAGCTTGGCGCTCGCCTTCGTGAAGAGGGTACCTGCCGTCCAGCCAAGTTCTCCGGAGATCTCGCCCCCGAACTGCACGGTCGTCGGTTTCGTCTCCCCTGCTCCGATCTTGACACTGACTTCGTTCGCGTACACCCCGCAATACACGCTCACGGACACTCCCCAATTGAGGGGGGTCGTTGTAGATCGCGGATCCAGGAGCAATTCCCACGGTCCGTATTCGCATGCGGGCACGCTGCTGACGGTGCGGTACTCGAACGCGACGAGGTTGGAACCGCCTGCCACGTCAAAGGAAATCACTCCAGCCGATTCGTCGACGGTCGGAACGGAAGTCTCCATGAGTGCCCACGCAGCGTCGAAGGAGTAGTGACTCCACTCTCTCTCTGTTCCGTTGTAAGCCTTGGGTAGCTCTGGCAGTGCGACTCGAAGAGTGATGCCACCGAGCGAATTGGGGAGTGCTGCGACTTCAGCGCCACCGGCGTCCACGGCATCCACCCAGTACTGCATCGTGAGATCACCGCTAATGGCGTTCGGGGAGCTGGACTCGCTCGGCACGGGCAGGATGCGTAGACAGGCGTCCTGGTGAAGCACTCCCGGGTCGACTTGAACGAACCCGATGCCGGGCAGCTGGAATCGACCTCCTTCGACGGCATCGATCAGCGGGCTGACGTAGCCACGTTTCTTCGGCAGGAGCTGTAGGACCGTGCTGGGGTGGATCGAGTTGAGCGTGACCTCCCGGCGCATCGGCACGAAGGCCGGCGAAAAGACGGTCAGTACGATGGGATCGAGGTCCTCCACAAACTCGGAGGCGCTTGGAGGTGGGAGGAACAGCTCGGGGAAGACAGCTCGGCCACTTTCGTCCGAGACGCTACTCCAGGATTCCTCGCCGTAGGTCGCGGCGACCTCCATGGCGGGGAGTGCCTCGTGCGACGCGACGCTGCCTACTTGAACTCGTAGGTAAGTGTCACTCGTCGGTAAAGCATTCGAGGGCGAAGCCAGTCCGAGGAAGGCGAGAAGTGTGAGCCAGGGAAGTGTGCGAGTCATGAATCCGACCTGATTTCAAAAGGGGAGTCTCCCGTATCGCGAAGGTAGGCCGGTAGACCTTCTCACGCAGGGGCTGGTGGGGCCTGGAGTCACCCAGGACGTTGACCTGAAGCTAGCCCAGATCGGGGGGGGCAAGGGCGCAGTGCGATAACTCCCGCGGGGTGTGCAACCCGGACTCGAGTGTCCTCAAGCTGCCGGGACTGCTCCGAGTTCGCCTGGCGAATGTACGCTCCGGATCGCTGCGGGCCTGGATTCATCGCCTCGCCGTTGAGCTACGCAGCCGCGGCCCGAGAGATCGGAGCGCCGTACGTCATGCCTTGTCAGGCGTAGATGCCGCGCAGCGAGTCAGCCGCGGAGACGCGGCGCACCGCGAGCATCGAAGCGGCCATGCGCAAGCTGACGTCGTGTTCGCGTGTCATCTCGACGCACTGATTCCACGCTTCGCTCATGAAGCGACGGAGGCGTTTCTCGATCACCTGGGCGATCCACTGGTAACCGGTGCGGTTCTGAACCCACTCGAAGTAGGAGAGCACGACGCCACCGCCGTTCGCGAGGATGTCGGGGACGATCGGGATGCCGCGTTCTTCGAGCAGGCGGTTGCCGTGCGCGGAGATCGGGCCGTGCGCGCCCTCGACGATCAGCTTCGCGTTGATCTGGTGAGCGTTGCGCGAGTGGATCGCGTTTGCCGTCGCGCAGGGGATCAGCACGTCGCACTCCTGCGCGAGCAACTCGTCGTTGGTGATCGTCTGGAAGTCGCCCTTGAAGCCGCGCAGGCTGCCGTGTTCGTTGCGGTACGCGAGGATCGGGCCGAGATCGAGGCCGTTCGGGTTGTAGAAGGCTCCGTGCACGTCCGAGATGCCGCAGACCCGGTGGCCGTCGGCTTGCAGGATGCGGGCGAGATTGCCGCCGACGGTTCCCGCGCCTTGAATGACGACGGACAGGCTGCCTTTGGACAGCTTGAAGTGTTCGACTGCCAGGCGAAGGATCACACGCACGCCTTGGGCGACCGCGTCTTCGTGGCCGATCGATCCGCCGAGCGCCGTGGGTTTGCCGGTCACGGCGGCGTTCTCGGTCACGCGAGCGTGGTTCGAGACGGTGTCCATGACCCAGGCCATGACGTTCTCGCCGGCACCGACGTCGGGCGCGAAGACGTCGCGGTCCGGACCGATGTCGGACAGCAGCGACGCCGTGTAGCGGCGCACCGCGCGCTCGATCTCGCCTTGGGAGTGACGACGGGTGTTGATGCGTATGCCGCCCGCGGCACCGCCGAAGGGCACGTCGAGAACGGCGCACTTCCACGTCATCCAAGCAGCCAGTGCGCGCAGCTCGTCGATCTTCATCCGACGTTGCAGACGCAGCGGACCGAGGAACGGTCCGAGGCCGGCGTTGTGTTGGATGCGGTAGCCGTCGAATACGGCGAGTCGACCGTCGTCGAGTCGCACGGGCACGCTGACCGAGATCTCGCGGTCCGGCTTGCGCAGGATCGCGTACTCGCCCGGCTCGATGCCGAGTCTGTGAGCGGCTTCGTCGAAGCTGCTCATCATCGTCGAGAAGGGAGTCTCGTCGTCGAGGAGCGGCGTGCTGGGGAGCAGCTCGTCCGAGTCCTCTTCGATGTAGCGGGGGGGGATCATGGCGATCAGGCGAAGACGCCGCGCATTCGGTGTACGCTCGCCACGCGATCGATGGCGAGGATGTAGGCGGCGGTGCGCAGCGAGACGCCGTACTTGTCGGCGGTCGCATCGACGTCGGCGAAGGCCTTGACCATCACCTGCTCGAGTCGCGTGTTGACGATCTCTTCGGTCCAGAAGTAGCCCATGCGGTCTTGTACCCACTCGAAGTACGAGACGGTCACGCCGCCCGCGTTCGCGAGGATGTCGGGGACCACGGTCACGCCGCGGTCGTCGAGGATCTCTTGCGCGACAGCCGTGGTCGGGCCGTTGGCGCCTTCCACGATCAACTTGGCCTTGATGCGGTCCGCGTTGGCCGAGGTGATCTGATTCTCCGTGGCGGCCGGGACGAGCAGTTCGCAGTCGAGCTCGAGCTGCTCCTTGCTGTCCATGTAGGTGCCTTCGGTGTACCCCTCGAGGCGGCGGTTCTGGGTCAGGTGATCGAGCACCTGCGGCATGTCGAGGCCGGTCTCGTTCAGCAGCGTTCCGTACATGTCGGAGATGCTGACGATTTTGTAGCCTTCGCGATGCAAGAGCAGCGCGCCGATGCCTCCGACGTTGCCGGAGCCTTGGACGACCACGCGGGTGTCTTCGGGGCGGCGGCCGAGCTTCTTCATCGCTTCGCGAGCCGAAAGCATGACGCCGCGTCCGGTGGCTTCGCGGCGACCGCGCGAGCCGCCGATCGAGATCGGTTTGCCCGTGACGACGGCAGTCGTGGTCTTGCGGACGTGCATGGAGTAGGTGTCCATGATCCACGCCATCGTCTGCTCGTTGGTGTTCATGTCCGGTGCCGGGACATCTCGGTCGGGACCGAGGATGTCCATGATCGACGCCGTGTAGCGGCGCGTGATGCGTTCCAGTTCGCCTTGCGACAGCTCGCGCGGGTCGCAGATCACACCGCCCTTGCCGCCGCCGAACGGAATGTCGACGACCGAGCACTTCCAAGTCATCCAAGCCGCGAGGGCGCGCACCTCGTCGAGGTTCACGTCCGGCGCGAAGCGGATGCCGCCCTTGCAAGGGCCGCGCAGGAAGTTGTGCTGCACTCGATAGCCGGTGAAGACCTTCGTGTGCCCGTCGTCCATGACGATCGGCAGGGAGACGGTCAGCTCGCGGTCGGGGCGCCGAAGCACCTCGCGCAATCCGGCGCCCAGTTCGAGTATGTCCGCGGCGCGGTCGAACAACTTCGCCATCGACAGGAACGGGTTGAACTCGTCCTGGTCCGAGGCGGCCTTCGCTACAGCGGGTCCGTTCGACATCTGCATCGGGCCAGTGGCCCGTTCGCTGGGAGAGAGTGAGGGGTAGGTGGTGGAACGCTCGGAACGCCGGGGGAAGCGGCGGTCCAGCGTCCATCTATTCGAGACACCTAGCGCCGCTCTTGAAAGCCCTCTTGGCGAGCTTTTTGGCGTTCGGCGTCATTTAGAGGGCGGCAGTCTAGCGCTCTCGTGCGCCGAGTGGTCGGTGAACTCTCGTTCCCGACGTAGTGCATCGGCACAATCTCCTGCCGATGGACGGGAGAGACGAGAAGCGAAGCGAGGGCTCACACCTCCTGCGCCGGGCACCGGGGCGCGAGACGCGGCTCTGTGTCCAAGGCGAGGAGCGCTGGATCGAGAAGCAGTACACCGGCGGAAGTACCCGTGAGGCGTGGCGCGAGCGCTTTCGAGGGGAGACGCCGCGCAGTCCGGCTCGCCGTGAGTACGACGCCTTGGTCGAGCTCCGGCGCCTCGGGATCCCCGTGCCGCGCGCCCTGGCTTTCGCGGAGGACCGGCACAGGTCGAGCGTGCGCATGAGTTATGTGTCCCACTCGGAGACGCTGAAGGATCGACTTGTCGTCGCGGCGCGGACCGAGCGTGTCGAGCTGGGGCGGCGGCTCTTGGGTCTCGTGCTGCGTCTGCACGGCGCGGGTTGGTACCACCGTGATCTCTACCTCGAGCACTTCCTGCTGAGTTCCGACGGCGAGCTGTGCTTGATCGACCTCGGGCGAGCTCGGCGGGACGCTGTGACGCGCGAGCGCTGGTTCGAGAAGGACTTGGCGGCGCTCGAGCACTCCGCTCCGGACGCCATCTCGCGCCAGGAGCGCTTGCGCTTCCTCTGCGCCTACTTGAACGGGCGTGGGATCGTGGACCGCGCGACGCGTCGGCGTCGCGCCGAAGCCATCGCGCGTCGCGCCGCCCGCATGGCGCGACACGAACCGCGCCACGGCGTCAGCCACGAGTTGCCGAACGAGGTGCAGTCATGAGCCGGATCGACGTCGCACGGCACCTCGTGGTCCGCGCGCCCAACTGGGTCGGCGACTTGGTCATGGCCACGCCGATGCTGGAAGCGTTGTGTGCGTCCCCGCGTTTCGAGCGCGTCGACATCGTCTTGCGCGAACATTTGGCGCCGTTGCTGGCGGACGCGCCGTGGGCCGATCGCTTGGTGCCGGTCAGCTCGAGTTCGCGAGAGCGCGCGCAGCTTGCCGGGCTTGGACCCGATGCGATCTTGCTGCTGTCGAACTCCTTCGGCGCGGCCTTGCGTGCGTTCCGCGCGCGCGTTCCGTTGCGCCTCGGCAGCGCGCTGTCCGGACGGCGCCTTTTGCTGACGCACTCGATCGTGCCGCCGAGTCGCGGCGGACGGCGCATGCCCGTTCCGACCGCGCACTTGCTGCGCGACCTGACGGCGCTCGCCGGCGTCGACACGCCCGAGCTGCAGCCTCGGCTGTACGTGCGCGATGAACTGCGCTCGCAGGTGCGCGACGAGCTCGAATCCGCCGGTCTCGGCGCGGACGAGGACTACATCCTGTGCTGTCCGGGCGCGGCTTTCGGAGCGGCGAAGCTCTGGCCGCCGGAACACTTCGCGGCGGCGCTCGACGAGCTCTGCACGGAAACCGGCGCGCGCGCGCTGATCGGCGGCGGACCGGGCGAAGAGCCGCTGATGGACGCCGTTGCCGGATCGAGCCGCACCGGAGCCATTTCGATCGCGCGGCATCCGCGCGATCTCGAGCGCTTGAAGGCGCAAGTCGCGGGCTCGCGATTGCTGCTCGTGGGGGACTCGGGACCGCGCTGGGTCGCTGCAGCATTTCAAGTGCCGTGCGTCTCCGTGATGGGGCCGAACTTCCCCGAGCTGACGGCGAGTTCGTTGGAACACTGTCGCGTCGTGCGACTCGAGGGCTTGCCGTGCTCGCCGTGCATCGAGCGCAGTTGCCCGCTCGGACACCACCGTTGCATGCGGGACTTGCCGGCGGCGCGCGTCGTCGCCGCGGCCCGCGAGTTGTTCGCGGAGGCCTCGGCTTGAGTCGCCTGAGGGACGGCGAGCGCGTTCTGTTGCGCTTGCCGAACTGGCTCGGTGATTTGGTGCTCACCGAGCCGTTCGTCAACGCGCTCGACGAACGCGCGCAGCGCGGATCCGGTTCGGCGACCTTGGTCGGCCCGCAGCGCTCGCTCGCGCTCTTCGACGGGCGCTTCGAGGCGCTGGATCGACAGTCGCTCGGCGTCGATGCGGTCGAGCGTCCGCGCGACTGGCGCGGACACGATGCGGCCGTCTTCCTGAATGCTTCCTTCAAGAGCGTGCTGTGCGCCTGGCGCGCCGGCATTCCGAATCGTTGCGGTTGGTTGCGTGGCGGTCGCACCCTGCTGCTGACCGGCGGCGCGCTTCCCGCGCGCGAGCGCGGCGCGCCGGCGCTCGGTCGCGGTCGCAGGGGACGGCGTCCGCGCTTTCTGCCGCGACCCTTCGAGACGGCCTGCCAAGAGCTCGCCGGCTGGCTGGGAGTGACGGTCGTGCGTCGGAGGCCGTTGCTCGTGCCGACGGCCGAAGGGCTCGCGGAGCGCGCGGAACGCGCGGCGCAGGCCGGCGTCGACCTCGCGCAACCGTACCTCTTGCTCAACGCCGCCGGCCGGCCGGGATCCGCGAAAGCGTGGCCCGCTGCGCGTTGGCTGGAACTGATCCGCCGGTTGCAGGACGGGCCGCTTCCGCTGGTCGTAGTCAGTGCGCCGGACGAGGACGAAGTCGCGCAGCGCGTCGCCGCGCAACCCCTCGCGGGTGTGCACGCGCTGCTCAGCCCCGCACCCGAGCTGCCCGAGCTGCTGGCTTGGACGGCCGGCGCCGCGGCGCTCGTCACGGTGGACAGCGGTCCGCGCCACCTCGCGACAGCGACCGGGGTGCCGGCCGTCGTGCTCTACGGCTCGACCGACCCGCGGCACACGGCGGACTTCCTGACCGACCAGCTCGCGCTGACGGCCGACGTGCCCTGCGCGCCGTGCCACCGCGAGCGCTGCCCGCTGCACGGCGACGCGCATCTCGCATGCCTTGACGCGCTGCAGGCGGAAGACGTCCGGAGGCTGGTGGAGCGCAGCTTCGCGGGCGAGCGCGGCTAGCGAGCCGAGGCGGGGATCGGGTAGGGTTCGCGGCATGACACGCGCTGCCGACCACTTTCCCTCTGACGTCCCCGATCAACCCGAACTCGTCACCTGTCGCCGCGACGGCGATGTCGTGTGGCTGACGATCGAGCGTCCGGAGGTGATGAACTGCCTCTCGTTCCCGACCCTGCGTCGCTTCCGCACGCTGCTCGAAGAGCTGCGCGAAGACCTCTCGATCCGCTGCATCCTGATCACGGGATCGGGAGAGAAGGCCTTCTGCGCCGGCGCGGATCTGAAAGAGCGCAAGACGATGCCTGCGGACCGCGTGCCGCAGTTCGTGAAGAACATCCGCGGCTTGATGGACGACGTCGAAGCGATGCCGCAGCCGACCATCGCGGTCGTGCAGGGCTTTGCGTTCGGCGGCGGCACCGAGTTGATGTTGTCGTGCGACTTGCGCGTCGCTGCGAGCGATGCGCGCTTCGGCTTGACCGAAGTCTCGTTGGCGATCATCCCCGGCGCGGGCGGCACGCAGCGCTTGCCGCGCCTGATCGGCAAGTCGCGTGCGAAGGATTTGATCCTGACCGGACGCCGCCTCGACGCCGAAGAAGCCGAGCGCATGGGGCTTGTCAACCGCGTCGCACCGCGCGCGGAGCTGGAGCAGGCTGCGCTCGAAGTCGCGCACCAGATCGCGGCGAACGGGCCGGTCGCCGTGCGCGCGGCGAAAGCGGCGATCGACGAAGGTTCCGAGTTGCCGATCACGCAAGGCCTCGAAGTCGAAGCGCGCTGCTACGAGCGCACGTTGACGACCGAGGACCGCGTCGAGGCGCTCACCGCCTTCTCCGAGAAGCGCAAGCCGTCCTTCAAGGGCGCGTGATGTGAGGTACCGAGCCGTGGCCATTTCCCCACAACTCGCAGGGCAGCTGCGGCCACCGGCCGCAGCTGCCCTGCGAGTTGTGGGGAAATGGCCACGGCTCGGTACCTCACATCACCAGTCGGGGGGGGCGCGGTACCACTCCTCGGTCTCGCGGGCGATGCGCTCGACCTCGGCGGCGGGGCGCAGCTCGCCCTTGCCGATGCCGGGGCAGCAGTCCTTGACCGGGCCTTCCCAGCGCTCCTCGGGCAGATTGTCTTCCCAGAAGGGCCAGGTCGCGCACTGCTTCGGCCGCACGGGGTAGATCGAGCAGCCGCGAGCTTCCGTCAGGAACGGGCACTGCGGCGCGTCCATGCGCAGGATCGTGTAGCCCTCGTCCCGCTTGCACCAGCGCTCGAGGAACTCGCGCCGCGTGACGCCCAGGTGCCCCGCGATCGCGACCACGTCGGCTTCGGCCAGATAGACGAAGGCGTACTCGCCGTGGCTCGTGCAGCAGTTGCCGCACTGCGTGCACTCGAAGCGCAAGCCTTTGTCGTACCAGGGTTTAGGGCCCATGCTCGGAGCTTGTTGGGGGGTGTGCGGTTACCGAACGTGGAGGGGGGAGTAGTTCTCGGTGTCTGTGCGATTCTGCACAGATGCGTGCCCGCAGACCCCCCCCGCCGCATTCATGAAGCTGACCATTGTCGAAGACGGCGTGCGTTCCGAACTTGAGTTCGAGCAGGCCGTGATCTCCATCGGACGCGCGGTGGACAATGATATCCGACTCTCCAACACGCTGGTCAGTCGACATCACTGTCGGATCGAAATCGGTGAAGAGGGGGCCTGGATCACCGACCTCGGATCGTCGAACGGGACGCAGGTCAACGGCGATACGGTCTCGCGCTGCGTCGTCGAGCCGGGCGACCAGCTGGGCGTCGGCAAGGTCATCCTGCACGTGCACTCGGTCGGCACCAAGTCGGAAGGGCCGCGTCCCGACGAGACGCAGCCGATCGAAGCGCGGCTGCTGCGCGAGCTCGGCGCCGATGGTCACGAGACGCTGACCGGCGACGCGCGGCGCGAACGCGACAACTTGCGGGTCTTCGCGCGGGTCACGCGCGAGCTGACGCGTGAGTCGGAACTCATGCCGCTGTTGCGCCTGATCGTCGACTCGGCGGTCGCGTTGGTCGGCGGGGAACGCGGCTTCTTGCTGCTCAACGACGACTGGGACTCGCCCGAGTCCGGCGCCGAGGTGACGAACATGACGGTGCGCATCGCGCGCAGCTTCGACCACTCGGACATCGCGATTCCGCGCTCGCGGCTCTCGATGGGGATCGCGACGAAGGTGCTCGAGACCGGCGATCCGATGCTGACGCTCGACGCGGGCAACGACGACCGCTTCGATGCGATGGCGTCCGTCGAAGAACTGCGCCTGCGCTCGGTGATGTGCCTGCCGATTCTGATCGGCGAAGTCGTGCAAGGCGTCTTGTACGTCGACAACCGCTTGCAGAACAACGCGTTCAACTTCGATGACATCGAGCTCGTCGAGCTGTTTGCCGCGCAAGCTGCGCTGGCGATCCAAGGCGCGCGCCGCGTCGCGGAGCTGCGCAGCCACAACGAACGACTCGAACAGTCGCGTCAGCAGATCCAAGCGCTGAACGAACAGCTGGGGCGCAAGGTGCGCGATCGCGACACGGAACTCGCCGTCGTGCGCGCCGAGCTGGGCCGTGAACGCGGGCGCTACGACTACACCTCGATCGTGGGGGCCAGCGACGGCTTGCGGGAGGTATTCCAGCAGCTCGATCGCATCATCGAGTCCGATCTGCCCGTGCTGATTCACGGCGAGAGCGGCACCGGCAAGGAACTGATCGCCCGCGCGATCCACTTCAACGGCGATCGTCGCGACAAGCCCTTCGTGACCGAGAACTGCGCCGCGCTGCCGGACAGCCTGCTCGAGTCGGAACTCTTTGGTCACGCGCGCGGCGCGTTCACCGGCGCGCACCGCTCGAAGAAGGGCCTCTTGGAACAAGCCGACGGCGGCACGCTGTTCCTCGACGAGATCGGCGACATGTCCGCCGAGATGCAGAAGAAGCTGCTGCGCGTGCTGCAAGAAGGCGAGTTCCGCCCCGTCGGTTCCGACCGCACGATCAAGGTCAACGTGCGACTGCTCGCGGCCAGTCACCGCGATCTCGAAGAGATGGTGCGGACGAAGGCGTTCCGCGAAGACCTCTTCTACCGCGTCAACGTGCTGGGCGTGCAGCTGCCTGCGCTGCGTGAGCGACGCGAAGACATCCCGCTGCTCGCCGAGCACCTGCTCGCGCGCGCCGCACGCGAACAGGGCCGTCCGGCACCGCGCCTGCCGCACGAAGTCATGTCCGCGTTGATCGCGCACGACTGGCCCGGCAACGTGCGCGAGCTCGAGAACGAGCTGCGTCGCGTCGTCGTGATGGCGCGCGGTGAAGTGACGCTCGAATTGCTCTCGCCAGCGGTTCGCGAACGCCGCTCGGCGGGAACTCCCGCGGTCAGTCGCGCGATGACGGAGAACCCCGGCGACATCAAGGCGGCTGTAGCCGACTTGGAACGCCGCTCGATCGAAGCGGCGCTGGCGCAGGCCGGCGGCAACAAGAGCCGCGCTGCTGCGGAGCTCGGCATCAGCCGCTTCGCGCTGCAGCGCAAGCTCGACAAGTACGACATCGGCAAGAAGCCGGGCGCTGGGGAGCCGGTGGAGGAGGAAGAGGAGACGCAGCCCTCCTGACCGATCTATGATGCGCAAGCCGGTGAGGATCCGCGCCGCTTCCCGCTGCCTTCGAATCGACTCCTGCAACGAACGACTTGCCCTCGTGATCCTCTCGAACAAGATCTCTTCCGCGCCGGTCGGCGCGACGTCAGCACTCGCTCAACGGGTTCGCTCGGAGGGCCGGTGGTGATGAAACCCGGCACGGCACAGCTCTACGACGAAGATCCGCCGCCGGAGATCGATGGCTACGAGCTCAGTGAAGTCCTGGGTAGGGGCGCATCGGGCGTGGTCTATCGCGCGCGGCAGCTCTCGATGAACCGCGTGGTGGCGCTGAAGATCCTGCACGCGAGCGCGCTCACCAGCACGCGAGCCGTCCAGCGCCTGCAGCGCGAAGCACGCACGGCAGCGCGGCTCAGCCACCCCAACATCGTCTCTGCAATCGACATGGGGCACGTCGGCAGCACATGGTGGTTCGCGATGGAACTCGTCGAAGGCCGCTCGCTCGCCGAGCAACTTGAACACGGCGGCCGCCTGTCGGAACGCGCCGCGCTCGAGCTCTTCATCCCGCTCTGCGATGCGCTGCAACACGCCGCCGAGCGCGGCGTCGTGCACCGCGACATCAAGCCGGCCAACATCTTGATCGAGGCCAGCGGGCGTCCGCGCATCGTCGACCTCGGACTGGCGCGCGTCGAAGAAGACCCGCTGCTGACGCGCACCGGCGCGACGCTCGGCACACCGCACTACATCTCACCGGAACAAGCACGCGATCCGTCGCTCACCGACGTGCGCAGCGACCTCTGGTCGCTGGGAGCCACGCTCTTCCACGTCGTCACCGGTCAGCCGCCCTTCTCCGGCCAGAGCGCCGCCGAGATCCTCTCGTCCGTGCTCTACGAACCGATCCCCGACCCCGCTGAAGTGCGGCCGGATCTGTCGAGCGGTCTGAGCCTCGTGCTGCGCAAGTGCCTCTCGCGCCAAGTCGATCGTCGTTACTTCACGCCTGACGAGCTGAAGCAGGACCTGCAACGCGTCCGCAAGCGCAAGGCGCCGGCGGTCAAGCGCGGGCAGCTCGAACCGCTGGAATCGGATCGTCGACGTCACTCGCGCTATCGCACTGCCGCTGCTGCGACGGGCGCCTTGGGGCTCGTCACTGCGCTGATCTGGTGGTCTCCGTGGCAAGGCTCGGGCGACACCGGCGACCAGTCGACTCGAGTCGTTCAAGAACCGTGGGCGCCGCTCGTGCGGCTCGAGTCCGAGCTGCGCAGTGGCAAGCTGGACCTCGAACAGGCGTACGTCGAGCTCGGCGAACTCGGTCGCATGGTGCCGCCGCACCAACAAGCGCGCTGGGATGCGCTGCGCGTCGAGTGGCACGGCAAGTTCGACGAAGCCTTGTTCGTGCTGAAGCGCGGCGGGGAAGAGAGCATGCGCGAGTGGATCGACTCGCGCGACTTCGCTGCGGCGCGGACGTACCTCGACGAAGGCGCGCGATCCGAACTCGCGTTGGCCACGGGGTTCCTGGTCACGACGCTGCCGGATCGTCCGCGTCAGGAGTACGCGCAGTGGCTCTCGGCTCGCGAACAGGAGCTGACCACGGCGCGGAATCTGGCCGAGAGCCAAGTGGGGACGAAGCTCCTCGCGTACCGCTCGGGCGGTCTCGAGCAACAGCTCGGCAAGCTGCGCGCGGCCGGCGACTGGCGCGGGATGGTCGAGCTGCTCGAGGCGCCGCTCGGCGTTCATCTCGAGCGTGCGGGCGTCGACCTGCGCGGCATCAGCTCGGATCGCGCGACGGTGCTGGGCGCGGACTTCGTCGCCGGCACTCGCGATCGCACGGAGTTGTTGCGCAACGAGTTCTGGAAGCTCGATGACGAGCTGCGCCGCGAAGTCGAAGAACGCGCTCGGTCGGCACGCCGCCGGCTGGAGGCGCGCGAGTCACGGGTCGTAGCGAACAGCTTCCGCGAGGCGATCCAGGCGGAGTTTGCGGCGCGGGGTCTTGATCCTGACTCCGTTCCGCGGGACTCGGTCTCGCGCGCAGGGGAAGTCTTCCAGCTGCGGTTGACCGAGCTCGAAGACCTGGAAGACAGCTTGCTCGAGCTCGAAGCGATCGCGCGTCTCGAGGAGCTCGAGAAGGCCTCCGGTCAGCTGCTGCGCGAGCGACGCTACGCCGAAGTCGAGCGCAAGTGGCTCGATCAGCTCGACGATCCCGCGCTGCTTCCGGTGCACAACGAGGTCGAGTTGCGCGTCCGCGAGGCGGCGTTGCTGTCCAAGCACCTCGATCTCGTCGCCAAGGCGCTGCGCGAAGCTCACGGCGAGGCGTTGTCGCTGCGCGTCGAACGCGTCGCTTATCAAGGCACGCTGCGCGTCGTCGGCGATCCGCTGCGCGAAGGCTTCACGCTGGAGCTCTCGACGGGGCGCACTTCGCGCTTCCGCGTGACCGGCGCACCGGACGCGCCGGGCGGGATGCTGCTCGATGCTCGTGCGCTGGAAGAGCTCGCGGGGCCGGCTGCCGATGCGGAAGCCCTGCTGGGGCGCGCGCTGCTCTGCTATCACGAAGGTGACTACGAGCGCGCGGTGCAGGCGCTCGACGCGGCTTCGAACGGCGACGAGTCGTTGCTGGCGTACGAGCTGCGACTGCGGCTGGAAGCTGCGCAAGGCGCTGCGCAAGAGGCGCTCGACGCCCGCCGGGAGTGGGCGGAGCGTGAGTACGAGTCGATCGTCGACGCGAGCGGGCGCGGCGGCGATCCGCGCAACTTGTTGCGTCGCATCGAGAAGTTGTTGCGCCTGCACAGCGAGCTGAAGGGCGGCGCGCTCAGCTCGACCCAGTCCGAGAAGCTGCGCCAGGTGCGCCGCGAGTTGCGTAAGGGTTACGAGCCCTCGGCTCGCGAAGACTTCGAACGCGTCTTTCGGCCCGACGAAGTCGAGTTTCCGGCCTTCGGTCGGGTTCGCATGAGCTGGTCGTTCGAGGGCGCCGACGCGGGCGAGTGGGATCGCGGAAGCTGGTTCCACGACGGCGCGCCGGGTTGGATCGGCAGTCCCTTGCCCGACGACGCCGAGCTGCTGCGCCGCACGGCCCCGACCTTGTTGTTGCGCAGCCCCTTCGTGGTCGACGAGGGCGTCGTGATCCTCGATCTGCACTTCGCACAGCCCGAGGGATCGCCCCCCGACTTGATGGTCGTCTCGGCCCTGGGTTTTCACGCGGCCTTCGTCGGCGAACGCGTCGGTGCGCCGGCACGCTGTTTGGTCGACACCAACGGACTGCCTGACGTGGTCGAACGCGTTCGCCGCGAAGGCGTCGCTTTCAGCGGGTGGAGTGAAGGTTCGGACCACGTGCTGCGACTGCGCCTGAACCCGGCGCGCGGCACCGTCGAAGTGAGACTCGACGGCGAACGCGTGGTCTATGCCGAACGCCGGTCTCCGGTGGGCGGTCCGCGCAGCACAAGCCTGTCGCTGCGCTCGCGTGAACCGCTGCGGTTGATGGACGTCACGGTCGAAGGCGACCGGCGCTGAGCCCGTCGTTCACTCCGGCAGCGGGCTGACCCGCCAGGTGCCTTGGAAGCGTCCGTGACGCTCGAGCGTCGCGTCCAGCTCGGCGCGCAAGTCGGTGCCGGGCGGCAAGCGCATGCCGCGCCACTCCATCTCTTCGGGCCGGTCGCCGTTGTTGTCGAGCGTCCAGCGCCCCGAGGGTTCGAACGAAGATCGACGTCCGTCGCCGTCGATGTCGTCCCAGATGACGATGTGCAACGCGAGGAAGCGTTCGTCCGGCGTGCAGCCCACGTGGAGCAGCGGCAGAACGTCGGCGTCGTCCGACTCGGCTTCCGGCGGCAAGCTGCGCACGACGAGGTGTTCCGAGCGCAGCACGACTTCGCCGCGGGGGACGGAGTAGGTGCTGTGGCAAGCGCCGGCGGTGATGAGCGCGGCGAACGTTGCGCCGAGCGCGAGGAGTCGAGTCGTGTGCTGCATGGATGAGTGCGGTCGGGAATGCCGGGAGGAGCCGAAGCTCCCCCCAGCGCCATCAGGAGTTCAGCGTCGCACGCCTGTGCCCTTGAGCAGGGCGGGGGGGGAGTCGTGCGGGGAGTCGTGCGGGGGTTCGGGAGGCATCCCGTGGGGTTCTGGGTGGTGCGCTGCGTTTGCCGCATTAGCCGCCTTCGCGGCGTCGACTTCGCGCAGCGGGGGACCGAAACCCACAGCCTGCGATCCGCCCATCTCCCGCGCGACGCCCGCGGCGGTCCAGACCGCGCCGACGAGGGCCGCGACAAAGCAGGTCGCGACCAGCACGCAGAGCCGCAGTCGGCGCTTGACGGTGCTGGTCAGCTGGAGCGCTCTCGGTCGGTGCAGCATGGGTCCTCCTTGTCCAGCCGCAGCACAGCGCCGCGGCAACACAAGGGAGACCGGCCTGCCCGCCGGTGGTTCGCGGTCGATCGAGAAAAACTCGTCGGAAACGCGCAGGGCGCGATCAGTTGTCGGACCGGAAGCGCTCAGCGATGCGCAGTGCGCGCTCGCGGCGCTCGTCCGTCATCAGGTCGCGCACGGCGTCCAAGCCGTCGACCAGAGCGTCGAAGTGCGCGCCGCAGCGCAGAGCACCGCGCGCGTGGCTGGCGAGCTGCCGATCCTGGCCGAGCGCCGCGAGTGCGCACGACGCGATCAATTCGCGAGAGGCTGCATCGAGTCCGGGGCGCGACAACACTCGCCCGTAGGCGTGTTCCGCGATCATCGCGGCGTAGTCGGCGGAGTGCTCGTCGAGCATGGCGCGCACCGGTTCGGCACCTTCGCCGTAGATGCGGTCGAAGAGCTGCGCGCCGCGTTCGACCGATCCCGCCGCTTCGTGCTCGTCGGCCGTCGCCGCGCCCAGCCCGCCCGCGTGGGCGAGGTGACCGTAGGCCTCGACGAGCCGCGGGAAGCCGCCGAAGAGGTGCGTCTGCAGCACGGCTTCGCGCCACTCGCGATCGGGTTCGCCGGCGGGCGCGGACGCGCGCACTGCGCGCACGACTTCCCACTCGCCAAGCACGATCGCAGTAGAGAGTCGCGCGAGGCGCAGCAGCTTCGCCCGTTCCATCAGTCCGCGAGCTCCGCGATCGCTTCGCCGAGCTTGATCGTCGCACCTTGCACGCAGTTCGCCGTCGGTTTCCAGACGCCCTTGGGCGAGATCAAGACGATCGTCGAGCCCATCTCGAAGCGCGCGAGTTCCGCGCCGCGTTCGAAGGAGAGCGGCGGGTACACCGGACCCGCGTGACGCGGGTCGACCCCGAGCACGCGCATGCGCCCGACGTTCAGCGCGCCGACGAGCACGAGGAAAAGCGGTCCGCGATCCGTCTCGAGGCGCAGCGGGAAGCGTTCGTTGACCGGCAGCACCTTGAGCCAGTTCAAGACCCACGGTTGCACCGACCAGCGTGCGCCGGGGATCCAACGTGCTTCGGTGAGCTTGCACGTCTCTGGCGCGTGGATGCGGTGGTAGTCGCGCGGGGACAGATAGATCGTCCACTGGTGGCCGCCTTCGAGGGCGACGTCCGCGCCGACGTCGCCGAGCAGCTCGCGCACGGTGTACGGCTTGCCCTTCGCCTGCAGCACGCTGCCGTTCGTCACCGGCGTGATCGATTGGAAGGTGCCGTCGACGGGGGAGGGCAACTTCGCCGGATCCGTCTCGACCGTTCGCGCCCCGGGTACGAGATGGCGCACGAAGAACGCGCCCATGCTCGGATAGATGTCGAGCGGTCCACGGGATTCCGCGATCGACGCACCGGTCAGCTTGGCGTAGGTCTTGTAGACGGGCGCGCGCAGTGCGCCGGGGAGCTTGCGGTCAGCCGTCCAGCCAACCAGCTTGGAGAGCGCCATGCGCAGGGGAGTTCGCATGGCGACCATGATGGACGCCGAGACCCTTAGAGTGAAGTACCGTGCCGCGTTCGATTTTTCGATCTAAGCGAGCTGCCCGCGCTGAAAGCGCGGGCAGCTCGCTTAGATCGAAGAACCGAACGCGGCACGGTACTTCACTCTAAGCGCAGGGTGCGGTGCTCGCCGGGCTCGAGCTCGAGCCGCAAGCCGAGGCGTGTGCCGTCGGCGGTGCGCACGACGCAGTCGAAGGGGCCGGGGTGGAGTTCGGTCAGGTCGGCGAGGTCGTCGTAGCCTTCGACTTCGAGCTCACCGGGGCCCTCGAAGCGCAGCGCGGCGTACTGTGAGAGTTCCGGGATCGCCGGTGCAGCTTCGGCGCGCATGAACAGTGTACGGAGCCAGCGAGTCACGCGGCCTTCGCCGGTGCACTGCAGCAGGAACTCCGCGCCAAGGCGCCCCTGGATGGTCACTTCTCGCGCGTCTTGTTGCACCTCGATGTCCTGCGAACCCGGCCCGGAAACGCCCAAGTTGGTTCCTTCAGCGAGCGTCAGTTTCCACTCGATCTCGGGGAGAGCGGGCCGGCTGCCACCGGTTTTCATGTTGCGAGACATCTGAAGCGTCGCGGCGATGGACTCCGGATCGAAGGGAAGGCTGTCTGCGAAGCAGTCCATCGACACGTCGAACTCGGGGAAGTGGATTCTGCAAGTCGCGGCGGCCGCTACCGAGATGGTGAACGGCTCGGTCTCCTCGATGAAGTACTCGGTGGAGTGCGCGCCCTGTTCGACGATCACCTGCGTGACGAGTCCCGCCGGCAAGGCGCCGAGTTCCCGCAGCGGAGTGCGCACGAGTGAGACGAGTGCCGACTGATCCGCGATGACGACAATCGGCGGCGTGTTGCGCGGGGACTCGAGGTCCGCTTCATCGGGCACGACATAGGCTGCGCCGGCAGGCAGCTCGATCCAGCCTTCTTCATCGGTCCAATCGACCCAACCTTCGGTGTGCGTGACTTGTAGGCCTTCGATCGGCTCGGACTCGCCCGACCAGACGAAGCGCACGCGACCGACCGGCGTTTCCTCGGGCCAGTCCGTTCCGTTCAGGCGAAAGCTCGTGCGACCTTTGGCAAGCGCGAGACCGTAGGCGCCGGGTCCCGGGTCGGGCGTAAGTCGCCGGATCGTCAACTTGCCGGAATCGTAGCGCGCGGGAATCGCAGCGTCGCCTTTCGCGTCAGTGCGCAGCACGTGGTGCCCGTCGCCGTCCTGCACCATGACAACGGTGTTCGCGAGCGGTGCACCGGACTCATCGAACAAGCGCAAGTCGGCGCCTGGAAGTCGGCGAAGTCTGACTCGGGGGATCAAGTCCAGGGGGGGCTTCCCGTCGGGGAACAGTCGGCTCCAACCGAAGTCGACCTTGTCTTCGACCAAGTACTTGATCCCCGCAAACCCCGGCGCGAGCACGCGCAATTCGGGGATCGAGTCCTGCAAGCCGTAGCCCTCGAGCACGACGACGCCGTCAACGTCGCTCACGTACTCGAATGCCGGGATGTCGTGGGCGCAGGTGTACGTGCTCGTGACGCGCGCGCCTTGGATCGGACGGTCCTGCAAGTCGACGAAGCGCAAGCGCGGCGCGTTCGCTTCGGCGGGGAAGAGCGTGATCACGCCGTGCGCCGCACCCGCCGCCTCGGTGAAGACCAGGTAACCCGGCGCCGACGCGCGCAGCTTCTCCGCCGTCCGTGCACCAGCGCGGCGGCGCACCATGAAGCGTCCGTCGCGTCCGCTGGTGGCGATGCCGAAGCGGTGATAGCCGCCGTAGTGGTCGTCGATCTCTTCCGACCAGAGCTCGATCGTCGCGCCGGGGAGCGGTGTGCCGGTGAAGGCGTCGATCACGCGGCCGTGCGCGTAGTCAGCCGTCGCAGCCGGCCCCGGCGCGATCAAGCTGAACGACTCACCGTCCTGCAGGCCGCCGATGCGGAGATCGGAGGGCGGTGCCTGTGTGAGGCAGAGTGCGGCGAGCAGTGCGAGGGAGAGTTGCGTCATGAGTGCGTCAGTGAGAGTGTAGGGGGAGAGCATCGACGTTCAGCCCGGTGCTCTGTTGACGGAATTTCGGCCGGTAGAGGGGGGGGCAGGGTCACGCACTACTCACGATCCAAGGGGCGGATTCGCTACACTGCGTAGTGTTCTTGTCGTTCACCTCCGGGTAGTCTTCCGCAACCAAACGCAACCTCTCCCCCGAACGAGATGTCGCGAAGTCGGTCTTCGAGACGATCGCATTCACTTTCGCGACGAAACGCAACCTCCTCCCCGAACGAGGGCACAATGAGACACCGCACGATCTGGATCGCCGCGCTAGCCATGCTGGGAATGACAATCGGCTCACCGGCAATCTTCGGCCAGGAACCGGAGTGGAAGGTGCCCTCGCGGGCCGCCAGGAAGCGCAACCCTTTGCCGAAGGATGCCGCGACCATCGCTCTCGGCAAGGCCGTGTTCGAGGCGCAGTGCGTGTCGTGCCACGGCGCGACGGGCATCGGCGACGGCGTCGCTGCGAAGGACCTCGAGAAGAGTCCCGGCAACCTGACGGAAGCCGAGATGCAAGCACAGACCGACGGCGCGTTGTTCTGGAAGATCACGACCGGTCGTGCGCCGATGACCGCTTTCGGCGACACGCTGAGCGTCGAGCAGCGTTGGCAGGTCGTGCACTACATCCGCACCTTGGTTGACGGGCCCGCAATGGTGGAACCCGAGATGGACGCACCCGAGCCTCTGCGCGCCGCGCTGACGAAGCTCCGGTCCCCTTACGACAAACTCCGGGGCGCTCTCGCCGATGGAAACTACGTAGCCGCTGTCGCGGCACTGCCGGCCTTCACATCCACCGTCGCAGAGCTGAAGAAGGTCGACGTTACGCAGTTGGACGCGAAACTTGCCAAGCCATGGGGGCAGAGTGTCGCCGCGCTGGCTGAGGCGGTGCTCGCGATGGGCAAAGCCTCGAAACTGGAAGACTTGCGCGCGTCCTTCGGCGGCTTGTCCGCCGGCGTGGAAACCGCGGTGGCACGCTTCGGGCACACTCTGTCGTCGCCCCTGTACGTCTTCGAGAGCACGCGGGCTGACGGGTCCGGCGCACAGCGTTGGGTTCAGACGACGCGTGAGCCCGAGAACCCTTACCAGGTGCCCAAGGAAGGATCGAACGTGAAGCTACTAAGAAGAATTACCGCAACTAGGTCGAAGACCGACACCACAGGAGGATCCGAGTGAACTGGAGCAAACTCGAGCGAAGAGTCGGGTGCTGCATGCTGCCCGCGCTTCTGACTACAGCAAGCCTGGCTCAAGAGTCTGGCGGCAGTGAAGTCGAGAAGCTAACGAAGAAGGTCGGTGACCTTGAGTCGCAGGTCGCGGACCTGCGAGAACAGCAGGCGCAAGGTCAAGACGAGACGGGTGTGAGCCTCGACGAGATCGATGAGCAACTCACCGACATGTCCAAGAACATGTCGACGCTCAGGCCCGGGAAGCGCAGCTTTCTGCTGACCGGCTATGCCTACGCAGGCTTCAACAACTCCGAAGGCAGCGACTCGACCTTCGGGGCGGGCTTCGTCCCGATCTTCCTCTGGAAGATCGACGACGACCTGTTCTTGGAGGGCGAGGCGGAGTTCGAATTGGAAGACTCCGAGACCCACGTCGCACTGGAATACCTCCAGGCGTCCTACGTCATCAACGACTCCATGATCCTGGGCTTCGGCAAGTTCCTGAGCCCTTCGAACCCCTTCGCTGACCGCCTGCACCCTGCGTGGATCAACAAGTTGCCGGATGCACCTCTCGGTCTCGGCCCCCAGCGCATCATGCCGTTCACTCAGCTGGGCGTCCAACTGCACGGTGGCGTTCCCGTGGGGTCCCAGAAGGTCAACTACGCGCTCTACGTGTCCAACGGTCCCAGCCTCGAGGAAGACGCGGGGACCTATGGTTCGCTCGGTGACGAGAACCTCTCCGACCTGAACAACAACAAGGCCATCGGTGGAAGAATCGGGTACTTCCCGCTCCCCGAGCTCGAGTTCGGCTATTCGCTCGAGTTCTCGCAGGTGACCGCCAGCGGAAGCGATGTCTCCGACGCGGATGCGACGATCCAGTCTTTCGATGTGAACTACACGGCATCCATCCCCAAGGGCACTTTGGACCTCAGGGGCCAGTGGGCTTTCTCGGACCTCAGCGATGTGGTCTACGATCCGAACGCGACGGACTTCGGTCCCGCGACGCTGGACAACAGTCGCAATGGTGGCTACCTGCAGGCTGCCTACCGTCCCTCCGAAGTGAAGAGCAGCATGCTGAGTCGCTGCGAGGGCGTGGTTCGGTATGACCAGATCGACCTACCGGACGGCGCTCCTGAGAGCACGGATCAGTCGCGCTGGACCTTTGGTCTGAACTACTGGACGGGAGCAAGCTCCGTCTTCAAGTTGGCCTACCGTATGGACGATCGGGACGCCCCGGGTACCAGTGTCGACGCCGTCATGTTCCAGTGGGCCGTGGGCCTCTAAACAGCGTAGAACAGGAAAAAGCCATGAAGACCAAGACTTCAACCATGCTGACCAAGCTCTCGGCGTCGACGTTCGTGCTGAGCGGAGCGATGTTGCTCGCGATGTCCTGCATGAGCACGACATCCTCGAATGCGGATGCCGCGGCACCCGCGGCGCAGAAGAGTGGCTCTACTCTCTGGGCACAGAACTGCCGTCGTTGCCACAACTTCCGGTCGCCGTCCGATTACAGCGACTCTGAGTGGGAGGCCGCGATGTTCCACATGCGCATTCGCGCCAACCTGACCGGTGATGAGTACGAGTTGATCCGCGAGTTTCTCAAGTCGAGCAACTGAGCGCTGGTCTTCGCGCGCGCGATTCGAGCGTGGCGCGAGGTGAGTTCCGGCCGGAGCGCCCGGAAGTTGGCTGCTGCCTACGAACGGGTGTCTCCGGGTGGAGTCCTTGAGGGTCCGAGTCTGGGGGGACCGAAGTTGAAGACTCCCTCTGGGAGTTCTCGCGGCCGGTTCGACCGGCGCGCCGCTCCGTGAGGTCGGTCAGAACACTCGCATCAGCTCCGTCCATAGAGAGCAACTATCCATGAGCCAAGTATTCCCTCCGATCGTCAACACCATCTCTCGGGTCAGCATCCTGGGAGCGGGGTTTCTGATCGGCGGTGCGGTCTGGCTCGTGGCATCGATCTTCCAATCCCCGTACGTCTCTCGGGAGGGTGTCACACGACCTCAACCCGTGGCCTTCAGTCACAAGACGCACGTCGGAGCGCTCGGGCTCGACTGCCGTTACTGTCACTCGTTCGTCGAGGAGTCGGCGACGGCCGGCTTGCCGTCCACGAAAACGTGCATGGCCTGTCACTCTCAGATCCTCGCCAAGAGTCCGCTGCTCGAGCCGGTCAGGGACAGCTATGACGATGACCTGCCGATCGCGTGGACGCGCGTTCACGATCTTCCTGACTTCGTACGCTTTGATCATAGCATTCACGTGAATCAAGGCGTGGGGTGCTCGAGCTGTCACGGGCGCGTCGACCGAATGCCGCTGATGGCGCAGGGCTCCAATCTACAAATGGACTGGTGCGTCCGCTGTCATCGCCAACCGGAACTCGCCCTGCGATCCCAGTCGGAAGTCTTCGACATCAGCTGGCAGCCTGGGCCCGACCAAGAACAGCGAGGGCGCGCATTGATGTCCGAGAATTCCATCCGAACCAAACCCTTGACCGATTGCTCGATTTGTCATCAGTAATCCGGAGTCGTCATGTCGAGCATCGAATCTCAACACCCTGACGGGAAAGTCCAGCGACGGGAATTCCTGCGCTTGATGGGTGCTTCGCTGACGCTGGGTGGTCTCGGAGCGTGTACGCGTCAGCCCGAAGAGCGCATCTTCGCGAGCGCCCGCTCCCCCGAATCGAGGATACCCGGGAAGCCTCTCTTCTTCGCCACCGCGATGACGATGACGGGAGGGGCGCAGCCCATCCTGGTCGAGAGTCATATGGGCCGACCCACCAAGATCGAGGGCAACTCGATGCACCCTGGTGGTTTCTCGGCGACGACAGCGCCGGTTCAGGCGGCCGTGCTCGGACTTTATGATCCCGATCGCTCACGGGTGGTCAAGCGCGCAGGTCGCATCAGCACCTGGCCCGCTTTCCTCGGTGCGCTGAGGGAGGCGCTGGACGGGCTCGATGATGCGGGGACGGGGCTGCGGATTCTCACGGAGACAGTCCTGTCACCGACGCTCGCCGATCAACTCTGGTCCTTGCTGGGCGACAAGCCGGGCGCGGTCTGGCACCAGTACGAACCGGTCAACCGTTCCATGGCGCGTGCCGGTTCGGAGATCGCCTTCGGCGAGGATGTGCAAGTGCTCCCGCGGTTCGAACGCGCCGAGGTTGTGCTGTCGATTGATGCGGACTTCATGACCACGGGTCCCGCGAGCGTTCGACTTGCACGTGACTTCGCCGCTCGGCGTAGGGTTCGTGCTGAAGGAGAGGAGCTCTGCCGTCTGTATTCGATCGAGAGCGCGCCTTCGCCGACAGGCTCGCTTGCCGACCACAGGCTTCCGTTGTCTCCCGCGCGCATCGAGGCCATTGTGCGCGTGATCGCGCGGGCGGTCGGCGTTGAGCTGGAGGCGCCTGAGATCGACTCTCTGCCCGTGCAGCAACGCAATATGGTGCAAGCGCTGGTGGACGACTTGAAGGCCAAGCGTGGACGGGGTGTCGTGCTCGCGGGTGAGCAGCAGTCACCTGCTGTACAGGCCCTTGCGCACGCGATGAACGACGCGCTCGGGAACAATGGCGCCACGGTCGATTACTACGACCCGATCGAGATGGAACCGATCGATCAGGTTGAGTCTCTGCGTCAACTCGCGCAGGACATGCAGGCAGGTGAGGTACAGGCTCTCGTTATCCTCGGGGGGAATCCTGCGTACACGGCTCCTGCCGATCTGAACTTCCCGGAGCACATGGCGCAGGTACCGTTCTGCGCGCACCTCTCTCTACTCGAAGACGAGACCTCGCGACGTTGCGGCTGGCACGTGCCGGAGGCGCATTTCCTCGAGTCCTGGTCCGACACAACCATCTATGACGGAGCCGCCTCGGCTGTGCAGCCGATGATTGCGCCGCTCTACGAGGGGCGTAGCTCGCATGAAATCGTGGCGGCCATGGCCGGTTTCGTGGGCAAGTCGAGCTACGAGATCGTGCGCGCGTTCTGGAAACGTGAGGCCTTCACCGACGACTTCGAGTCCTACTGGGAGGCTTCGCTACACAATGGTTGGTTGGCCGACACGGCCTTCGATCCGCGTCCCGTTACGCTCAATTCCAGCCTGGCGGAGGGACTCGCCGAAGGGCCGGTTGTGCCGCCGGGTGGCGAGATCGAAGTCATCCTGCGGCCCGATCCGATGGTCTGGGACGGGCGCTTCTCCAACAATGGTTGGTTGCAAGAGCTGCCCAACCCCATCACGACGCTGACCTGGGACAACGCTGCGTTGATCGGACCGGCGACCGCGCGTCGCCTGGGCATCGAGACTGAGGACCTCGTGCAACTCGCATGCGGTGAACGCATGGTCGAGGCGGCTGTTCTGGTCGTACCGGGGCACGCCGATGACTGTGTGACTCTGCATCTTGGTTACGGCCGTACGAGTGCCGGCGAGGTCGGGTCGGGCCTCGGTTGCAACGCCTACCAACTGGTCACTGCCGGGTCCGCGTGGTCGGCCGTCGGCCGATTGACTCCGACCGGCCGTCGCTACCCTTTGGCGCGCACGCAACTGCATCACAGCATGGAGGGGCGCGACATCGTACGCAGCGCGAACGTCCACGAGCTCTCGGATCAGGAGCATGGTCATCACGAAGGTCCCGCGCACACCCTGCTCGCCCCCCCGGAAAAGAACGACGGTCCGGCGTGGGCTATGGTTTTCGACCTCTCGACCTGCATGGGGTGCAATGCTTGCATTATCGGCTGTCAGTCGGAGAACAACATCTCGATCGTCGGCAAGGACGAGGTGATGCGAAACCGGGAAATGCACTGGATCCGCGTCGACAGTTACTTCGAGGGTGACGAATCCTCGCCGGAGATTCTTCATCAACCGGTTCCTTGCATGCACTGCGAGGACGCACCGTGTGAAGTGGTCTGCCCGGTGGGTGCCACAGTCCACAGCGCGGAGGGACTGAACGACATGGTCTACAACCGCTGTGTCGGAACGCGCTACTGCGAGGCGAACTGTCCCTACAAGGTCCGCCGTTTCAATTTCTATCTCTACGCGGACTATGAAACACCGAGCCTCAAGATGATGCGCAACCCGGACGTGACCGTCCGCAGCCGCGGGGTCATGGAGAAGTGCACCTACTGTGTTCAGCGCATCAACGAGGCCCGGATTCACGCGAAAAAGGAAGGGCGCGAGATCTTGGAGGGCGAAGTCGTGACCGCCTGCCAGAGCGTTTGCCCGAGTTCGGCCATCGAGTTCGGCGATCTGAACGATCCCGACAGCAAGGTTTCGCGGCTCAGAATGCTGCCGCAGCACTACAGCTTGCTGGAGGAACTCGGTGTCCGTCCGCGGACGACCTATCTCTCCAGGGTCACCGATCGCAATCCCGACGTTTCCCGCAGCTGATCCCCGTATGAGCGTAAAGGACCAAGCCGGCACAGAGCCGCCGCGTGAACCGATCTTGGCCCCCGGCCACGACCTGGTTTCGATCACGGACAAGATCAGTTCACTAGTGCTGGCGCGCGGCGCTTCGCGTGGATGGTTCGTCGGCGTGGCGGTCTGTTTGGCACTGGTCACCCTGCTGATGGTCTCGCTGGCCTACCTGCTGCTGCGCGGTGTCGGGATCTGGGGTCTGAACAACCAGGTCGCCTGGGGTTTCGCAATCATCAACTTCGTCTGGTGGATCGGCATCGGGCACGCGGGCACGCTGATTTCCGCCATCCTGCTGCTGCTTAAGCAGCACTGGCGAACATCGATCAATCGCTTCGCCGAAGCGATGACGATCTTCGCCGTCATGTGTGCCGGTATTTTTCCGCTGATCCACGTTGGGAGGCCTTGGCTGGCGTACTGGCTGCTTCCCTACCCGAACACAATGGGCCTCTGGCCGCAGTTCAGGAGCCCGCTCGTCTGGGATGTGTTCGCCGTCTCGACTTACGCGACAGTCTCGGCGCTGTTCTGGTATGTGGGCTTGGTCCCGGATCTGGCCACCCTGCGAGACAAGGCCGTGGGGCGACCGTTGAAGATGATCTACGGCTTCCTGTCGATGGGGTGGAGGGGGGCCACCCACCACTGGGACCGCTACGAGACGGCCTACTTGCTGCTCGCCGGCATCGCGACGCCGCTCGTCATTTCGGTTCACTCCGTGATCGCCTTCGACTTCTCCGTTTCGGTCATCCCGGGTTGGCACACGACTATTTTTCCGCCGTACTTCGTGGCCGGAGCAGTCTTCTCGGGGTTTGCGATGGTTCTGACGATCGCCATTCCGGTGCGAGCGATCTACGGGCTGGGCGACTTCATCACCATGCGTCACATCGACAACATGGCGAAGGTAATGCTCGGGACTGGTCTGATCGTTGCTTACGGCTATCTGATGGAGATCTTCATTGCCTGGTACGGGGGCAATGAGTACGAGGTGTTCATGGTCAAGAACCGCATGTTGGGGCCCTATGCGCCGGCTTACTGGTCCTTGATCCTCTGCAACGTAGCAATCCCTCAGCTGCTCTGGTCGCCAAAGATTCGACGCAATGTGCGCTTGCTACTTGCCATTGCGCTGATCGTGAACGTAGGGATGTGGCTGGAACGCTTCATCATTGTCGTCACCAGCTTGCACCGTGACTACTTGCCGGCGAACTGGAACATGTACGTTCCGACCTTTTGGGACTGGGCGACGTACGGGGGGACCATCGGACTGTTCGTTCTCTTGCTGTTCCTCTTCGTGCGCTTCATGCCTGTGATCTCCATCTTCGAGATGCGCACACTGGTCGAGCCGCCGCATGACGAGGGCGCCGATCATACGGGGCTGGAGCAGACGGAGGTGGAGCCTTGAGCGAGCGAGCGGTACTCGATGATGCAATCTACGGCAGTCTCGCGGAGTTCGAGAGTGCCGACGACTTGCTCGCAGCGGTCAAGGCCGCGCGTGAAGCGGGTTTTCGGAGGATGGAGGCCTACACTCCCCATCCTATTGAGCGCGTCTCTCATGAGCTCGGGCACAAGAACCACTTGCCGTTGGTCGTACTGATCGGCGGCGCACTGGGGGCCGGTTCGGGCTTTGCCTTGCAATACTACACCTCAGTCATCAGTTACCCGGTGCGCGTAGGGGGCAAGCCGCTGAACAGCTGGCCGGCGTTCATCATCGTGGTCTTCGAGATGACGATTCTGTTTGCCGCCGTGGCCGCCGTACTGGGGATGTTCGCGTTGAACAAGCTGCCCCAGCCCTACCATCCGGTCTTCAACGCGTCGATTTTTGAGCTTGCCAGTCGAAATCGTTACTTCCTTCTGATCGAAGCCCGGGATCCCGCCTTCGATCCTATAACCACGCCGGCAATGCTGCGGGACCTTACGGAGTTACAGGTCGTGGACGTTCCCAGCTGAAACACTCGAATCGTGCAACGTATCTCAATGCGGCTCCGCTTGATCAGTGCAGTTCTAATCCTTACGGTTGTGCTGGCAATCAGCTCGTGCCGACAAGACATGCACAACCAACCGCGCTACGAACCTTACGAGGGCAATTCCGCATACGCGGACGGCCGTGCTGATCGCCCGCAGGTCATCGGCACACTCGCTCGTGGCCAGCTGCTTACGGATACACTGCTGCACACCGGTAAGGAAGCCGGTGAATTCGCGGTCCGATTTCCTTTTCCGATCACGGCTGAAGTGCTCGAGCGAGGGCGGGAGCGGTATGACATCTACTGCTCCACTTGCCACGATTACACGGGGAGTGGGCAAGGCATGGCCGTCCAGCGTGGATTCCTGAAGCCCACGTCCTTTCACGATGAACGGCTGCGCAAGGCGCCGCCCGGGTACTACTTCGACATCATCACGAACGGCTTCGGTGCCATGTACGACTACTCCGACAGGATCACCCCGAGTGATCGCTGGGCGATCGTGAGCTACGTGCGCGCTCTCCAGGCCAGTCAGGACGTTCCTGTGGAAACGCTGCCGGAGAGCGTTCGGCAACGACTGTCGGAGGACCGATGACACAAGTGCAAAGTCGCGAGGGTCGGATGCTCAGACGATTCAGCCGTATTGCCCTGGTGGTGGGGCTCACGCTGCTCGTGCCGTGCCTGGTTTGGGTCGTGCGTGACAGGGTTCAATTCGAGCGATCCTACTTGCTCGCCTTCCTGTTCACGCTCGCTCCGGCCGGCGGCTCGATGGCTCTGCTCGGCCTGCACCGCTTGACCGGCGGTCGCTGGGGTGACGCACTCTTCGATATTCTGACTGCTGCTTCGCGAACCCTCCCGGTATTCGCACTGCTGTTTGTTCCCATCCTGCTCGGGCTCGAGTCGATCTTCCCCTGGGCAAGCGCTGACTGGGCCGAGAGCGAAGCCGCCACCGCACACAAGGTGCTGTTCTTCGATACGCGCTTCTTCATCGCACGCGCCGTGGGCTACTTCGTGATCTGGGGCTTGCTTTCGCGTGTTGTGCTCTCTGCTCCGATCGAGGTGGATTCCAACCCCTCACGGGCACGCGGTGCAGTCGTCTTGCTCGTCTATGTAATAACGATGACCTTTGCGGCGATCGACTGGGGCATGTCCCTGGGGCCCGAGTGGTATTCGACGATGTACGGGCTGATCATCATTCTGGGCCAGGCGCTCTCCGTGCTCACGCTTGCCGTTCTCGTTCGTGTCGCGCTTCACCGGGCTAACCCCGAGCGTCCGCTCGACGCCGATGTGTGCCACGATCTTGGCACTCTGCTGTTCGCGTTCGTGATGACTTGGGCCTACCTCGGCTTCTCCCAGTTCCTGATCATCTGGTCGGCGAACTTGCCCGAGGAAGTGACCTGGTACATGGAGCGTCTTGCGCCGGGCTGGAAGGTGCTGGCTTCGATTCTTGTTGCCGTACACTTCGCGATCCCCTTTCTCTTGCTGCTGATGCGAAAGGTGAAGCGAAAGCCCGAACATCTCGCATGGGTTTGTATGCTCGTCCTCGCAGCGCGTCTACCGGAACTGATCTGGCTGGTCGTACCCTCTTTCCACCCCGAGGTCTTGCGCATTCATTGGCTCGATATCGCGCTACCTTTGGCACTCCTTTGCCTCTGGGGGTGGTTGGTTCTGGAAGGCCTCCGTCGGCGACTCGAGCTGTCCGCTTCGCCGCAAGAACCCCTTGAAGTCACGGTTGCAGGATGAAAACCGAGGAACACCAGCTTTCACAATCATCGGGAGTCACGTGGTTGATTCCTCTGGCGTGGTTCGGATTCGCCGTTTTCGCACCAGCGGCCTTCGTCTGGTTCGGCGGCCTCGGTTCCGGCACCGAGGCACCCGAGCGGGGCAACGGCGGCGTAGGCCGGTCGGGAGTTGCCTCCGGCGTGGAGGGTCCCGTCGAGGTCTTAACGGCACACCGCGCCGAGCAGCGGCGACTGCTCGAGAATTACGGTTGGGTGGATCGCGAGGCCGGTGTCGTCAGGGTCCCGATCGAAGAGGCCATGCAGTCGATTTTACGCGCGGGATTGCCTGCACGTGAGGTGGTCGAGGAGCAGCGCTGATGAAGACCAGCACTCTGTTCGCTCGAGTCCCTCGAGCACCCCGGCTGGGGAACCTTCGGTGTCGGCTCACGGCCGGAGGGGTGCCTCATGTGGAGTAATCTTTTTGGACCGCGTGGTGCTTCGGACTACGCTCGCGAGGTCGATTTGCTCTCCATGTTCTTGCTGGGCATCGGTTTGCTCTTTGCGCTCGGAGTCTTCGCGACCGTGCTCTGGTTCAGCGTCCGCTACCGGGCACGCCCGGGGCACACGGCGACGCCGACGGGGGCCTCGCGAGGGCTCGCGGTGCTGTCGATCGTTGGTCCCTTGATCGCGGTTCTCGGCGTGTTTCTCTGGGGTTTTCGCGTCCAAGCTCACCACATGGACGTGCCCCCTGAGAGCATCGAGATCAGCGCGAGTGCACGGCAGTGGATGTGGACCTTCGAGCACGAGGAAGGCCTCGCGGAGATCAACGCCTTGCACCTACCGGTCGACGTTCCCGTCGTCCTGCAGGTCGAGTCCGAAGATGTGTTGCATCGCCTCTCGTTACCGGCCTTTCGCATCCAGGCGGATGCGTTTCCCGGAACGCCGGCCAATCTGTGGTTCCGACCGACGCGGGAAGGTTCCTATCATTTCTTCTGCACGGAGTTTTGCGGGACGGGTCATTCGACCATGTCGGGGACTGTCTATGTCCTGGATCCGATTACTTACGAGCACTGGGTCACTGGGGATACGGCTTCGATGACGCCCGAAGAGGCCGGCGAACTGCTGTTCGCCGCCTTTCGCTGCGAGAGTTGCCACATCTCCACCGGCAAGGGCACCGGCCCTGCTCTCGTCGGGCGCTTCGGGAAAGATGCCAGTTTCGACGACGGTTCCACCGGGATTTTCGATGCCGCATACGTGCGCGAGTCTCTGCTCGAGCCCGCGGCCAGGATGGTCTCCGGCTATCAGCCCGTCATGCCCTCGTACAAGGGGCAGCTTGACGAGACCCAAATCAGCCAGATCATTGCCTACCTAGAGTCCCTGAGTGACGGCTGAGGCGCCGAACGGTAATCATGAATCTCACCCCAATTGCCCATTCGCAGAAGTACCTGCGCGAGCGCCAGGGCATCTGGTCTTGGCTCACCACGACGGACCACAAGCGGATCGCGATCCTCTATCTGGTCTCGGTTACGGCGTTCTTCGTCATCGGAGGCGCAACAACGGGGTTGCTGCGCGTCGAGTCTCTGCAGCCAGGGGGTGAAGTTCTTGCCCCCGAGGACTTCGACCGACTGTTCACTCTGCACGGCTTGTTCCTTGTATTCTTCTTTCTGCTGCCGTCGCTGACGACCGTCCTCGGCGGATTCCTTCTGCCGATTGTGGTCGGGGCCGGCAACGTGGCCTTCCCGAGACTCAATCTTGTCGGGTGGTACATCTTTCTGGCAGGCGGCGCTCTGCTCACATGGTCGACCATCCACGGAGCGGTGGATGCCGGTTGGACCCTCTCGATGCCGTATAGCACGGATTACTCGTCGGGACAGCTGACCGGGGTCATCCTCGGCATCCTGCTGGCAGGCGTGTCAGTGGGACTGATGGGCTTGAATCTCGTCGTTACCATTCATCGTCGGCGGGCCACGGAAGTGAGCTGGTCGGAGATTCCAGTGTTCGCTTGGGGGCAGTACGCGAGTGGACTGATGTTGGCGCTTCTCACGCCACTACTGGTCGCGGCGCTGTTGCTGCTCCTGCGCAACAACCTGGGATACCCGGCGCTGACGGACGGGCCCGTCGGAGACGCTCTGCTCTACAAGCGCCTTTTCTGGGCGTATGCGCATTCCGCTATCCACGCGCCGTTGCTCGCAGGCATCGGCATCACGACCCGTCTCCTGACGGTCTTCTCCGGCGGGGTACTGCATGAGCGCAGGCGGGTGATCGTCGCGATCTTCGCCGTGGCGCTGTTCGGCCTTCTCTCCTCGATCGGAGGTCTGACCACTGGAGCACAGGGCCTGTACTCGAGCGTCATCTCACCACTCTTCGCCTTGCTGATCGCCGTACCGTGCGCCGTAATCATCGTTCAGTGGCTGGCCACTTTGCATCACGGGTCCCTGCGCCTGACGACGCCGATGCTCTACGCATACGGATTTCTAGGCCTCTTCACCATCGGGGGCGCGAGTGGGCTCTTCCTGGCCGTGACTCCGCTGGGAACGCACCTGCAGTCCACCACATTCAGCATGGCGCACATGCACTACTTCGCGGTCGGTGGGGTGCTGACGGCCTTCCTGGGCGGATTGCATGATCGCTGGCCCATGATCACCGGCCGCCTCTATCCCGAACTTCTCGCGCGCGCTGTCGCGGTGGCGGTCTTCCTCGGTTTCAACATGATGTTTCTGCCCCAGTTCCTTCTGGGTTACCAAGGCAAGCCGATCCGATCTCACACCTATCCCGCGGAGTTTCAGGTCCTGGAGGTCTTCTCCTCCGCAGGCGCAACGATTCTGGTCGCCAGCCTCTTCGTCCCGGCTGTGTACCTCTCCTGGTCCTTCTTCTGGGGCCCTCGGGCGACAGGCGACGCATGGAACGGTTAAACTTCCGCTGGAGAAGGGCTCGCGGAGAGTTTGGTGTGGACCCCTAGCCCGGAGTATTCATGAACACGCACCCCAAACTGCGCAGCCGGCCGGCATCGCCGGCCTCTCGGCCCCTGACGGCACTTTGAGGAATCCGGCTTCTTCGACGACCCGTTCAGGGTCGCCTTCATCGCCAGATCCCTCCAAGCACCGACAGGAACCAATCTGCTGTGTTTGGAGCACGTGTTCATGAATACTCCGGGCTAGTTGATGCGTCGACACGATTCGATGAATCGGGCGCGGCGCCACCCTGCCTTCTTCAGCGTCCACCGCCGCCGAATCCGCCGCGTCCGCGGCGACCGCCGTCGCCGGCTAGCTCTTGTATCTGGGTAGCGGTCTCCGCGCCGAAGGACGTCGTCAGCGCTTCGGTCTGCCACTCGTTGATCACGGCGGCTTGCTCGCGCATCATGTCGCGCGTCTCGCGACCCCAGCCGAGATCGTTCAGCTCATTGCGCATCGCGGTGAACTTCGCGTTGCGCTCGAGCATGACTTCGCCGATGCGCTTTTCGGAACCGGCGGGCAGGCCGAGTTCGTCGGCGATCTGTGTCGCGCGCTCGAGCGTCCACTCGTTCATGCGCACTTCGCGTTCGGCGGCTTGTTCTTGGCGGCGCACTTCGCGCGCTTCTTCGACCAGCGCGAAGACGGCTTCCTTGTCCTGTTCGCTGAGACGCGAGAGGTTGGCGGCCGCTTCTTCCGCGGTGGTCTCGGGGTCCGAGTTCGCGGCGACGACTTCCGAGACGACGGACTCGCGGTTGAGCTCTCCGCGCATCGCTTCCATCGAAGAGCGCAGGCTGGCGAGCTCGAGGCGCAGGGCTTCGATCTCGGCGCGCGCTTGGGCGTCGGATGTCGGTCCGACTTCGAGCGTGTCGGGCACGAGGCTGACCGACTCGGAGCTGGCGGGCGAGGAGCCGTTACCGCTCACCAAGAGGGCGCCGGCGACTCCGCCGCCGATGCCGGCGGCGAGACAGAGGACGATGGGGAGTGCATTCATGATGACTCGAGGTTCGGGGGGGGGAGCGGGTCGAGGCCCGCTTCCGCGCCGCAGAGGCTGGAATTCGGGCGCGGAAAGGGCTGCGATAGCAGCCGGCACCCGACCCCAAAAGAGTACCACCTTGGAGACGCCGCTGGTGCGGCCCGAGGATCGGGAGACCGCCAGCGAACAGCAAGGCCCCCTCATGGTTCCGCAACAGATCGCAAGAACGCTCTCCGAGGCCCAGGGGCGCATGCACTTTCGGCTCGAGAACGGCCGCTTCGCGCTGCTCGGCTTCGCTGCGGCCCCCGCGGCGGCCGACTGGGCCGCGCTGGGCGAGGGGCCCGGCCAGCTCGTCCGCGAAGGCGGCGAAACCAGCCTCTTGGTCCCGGAAAGGGCACTCCCCGGCCTGCTGGAAGCACATCCGGATGCCCGGGTCGAGAAAGACCTGGCCTGGATCCGCTTCGAGACGCCGATGGGGTGGGAGGTCGTCGGCTTCCTGGCCCTCGTCACCGGCCGTCTCGCCGACGCCGGCATCCCGATCGGCGCGGTCTGCGGTTTCTCACGCGACCACCTCTTCTTGAACGCAGCCCGGCTCCCCGTCGCCCTCGGGGTGCTGCGCGAACTCTTCCCCGAGGGCGAGACCGACTGAGCGATGGACTTCAACTTCAGCGACGAACACCAGATGCTGCGCGAAGCCGTGCGCGAGTTCACCGACGGCGCCGTGCGTCCGCTCGCCGCGCAGATCGAGCGCGACCACCACGTCCCGCAAGAGCTGCTCGACCAGATCGGCGAGCTCGGCCTCTACGGCGTCGCGATCCCCGAGGAGTACGGCGGCGCCGGCATGGGCGAAACGGGTCTCTGCATCGCGATGGAAGAGATCACGCGGGGCGACTTCTCGGTCGCCGTGACCTACGGCGCGCACGCGTCGATCGGCGCGATGAGCGTGCTCGTCGGCGGAACCGAAGAACAGAAGCGGAAGTGGCTGCCGTCGTACGCGACGGGCGAGATCAAGGGCGCCTATGCGCTCTCCGAAGCCGACGCCGGTTCCGATCCCGCCGCGATGGCGACGACCGCGGTGAAGGACGGAAACGACTGGATCATCAGTGGCGAGAAGATCTGGATTACCGCCGGCAACATCGCGAACCTCTCCACGGTCTACGCGATGACGGACAAGTCGAAGGGCGCGTCGGGCGGCGTGACGGCCTTCCTCGTGCCTGCCGACTCGAAGGGCTACTCGATCGGCAAGGCCGAAGAGAAGATGGGGCAGAAGGGGTCCAGCACCGTGACGCTGGCCTTCGACGAAGTGCGCGTCTCGGACGAGTACCGCCTCGGCGAGGTCGGCGGAGGCTTCAAGAACGCGATGGAAACGCTCGATCGCGGCCGTCTCGCGCTGGGTGCGAACTGCCTCGGTTGCGGCAAAGAAGCGCTGTCGCTGGCTGCGAACTACGCGAATGAACGCACCGCGTTCGGTAAGCCGATCAGTCGACACCAAGCGATCCAGTGGATGCTCGCCGACTGCGCGACGGAACTGTTCGCGATGGAGGGCATGGTCTACCGCACCGCATGGATGTGCGACGAACACATGCCGTTCACGCGCGAGTCGGCGATGACGAAGCTGTTCGCTTCCGAAGCGCTCGACCGCATCGTCGACCGCGCGGTGCAGATCTACGGCGGCATGGGTTACTCCGCGGAGTACCCGGTCGAGAAGCTCTACCGCGATGCGCGGGTGACGCGGATCTACGAGGGCACGAACGAGATCCAGCGCATCGTCATCGCGCGCGATGTGATCGCGCGCGGCTTCTGATCGCAGGCGAGTGCGAAGGCGCGCTCAGCCGGCCAAGCTGTCGACGGCCGCGAACAAGCTCTCGGCGCTGACGGGCTTGGAGAGCGTCGCGTTCGCGCCGAGTCGGCGCGCGACCGGCAGCAGGTCGAGCGGCGAGATCCGTCCACCGCCCGAGATGGCGAGGATCGGCAGCTCGGGCCAGCGGCGACGCAGCTCGCCGATCGTCGTCATGCCCTCTTGCCCGGGCATGATCAGGTCGGTGATGACGAGCTCGATCTCGTGCTCTTCGACCGCCGCAGCGGCGCCTCGGCCGTCCTCGAGCGCGACGACTTCGTGATCTCCTGTGGTCAGGAGGCGCGCGAGGACGGTGCGCACGGCTTCGTCGTCGTCGATCAGGAGGATGCGGGCCATAGCAAGTGGATCGGTCGGTCGGCCCTTCGCCCTGGAGCCCCCTGGCACAAAATGAGACGGAATCGGGCCTTGCGGGCCCCGAGGGGTGCTCAGAGCAAGGGGCCGACGAGTCGCACGATGTTCTCCAGCAGCCGCTCGAAGGACGGCCGAGCCCGCCAGCGGCTCAGCTCGTAGAACTCGCAGTGCTCGAGGTAGCTCTCTTGGAGCACGCGCAGCTCGCAAGCGAAGGGCTCGTCGTAGACGAACAGCGAGAGCTCGAAGTTCAGCCACAGGCTGCGCATGTCGAGGTTCACCGTGCCGAAGACCGCGAAGTCGTTGTCGATCAAGATCGACTTGGTGTGCAGCAGGCCGCCGTCGTAGGCGGCGATCTTTGCGCCGGCCTTCAACAGGTCTTCGAAGTGTGAGCGGCTGGCGTAGTGCGCGAGGCGCGAGTCGTTCTTGCGCGGCACGATGATCGTCACGTCGACGCCCCGCAACGCCGCCGACTGCAGCGCCATGTCGAGCGAGTCGTCGGGCACGAAGTAGGGCGTGGTGAGCACCACGGACTCGCACGCGGCGTAGAGCGCAGTGAGCAGCAGCTCCTGCATCGCCTTGGGTTCGAAGGCCGGACCGGACGGGATGACTTGGACATCGACGGTGCCGGCGGGCGGTTGCGGGATGATGTCGGTCGTGCTGTCGAGTTCGAGCAGTCCCTTGCCGGTCGCGATCTGCCAGTCCTCCGCGAAGGCGGCGCCCATCGCCTCGACGACCGGACCGCGCAGGCGCGCCATTGCATCGACCCACTGACCGACGCCGGAATCCTGCTTGAAGTAGCGCGGATCGACGAGGTTCTGACTTCCGGTGTACGCGATCGTTCCGTCGATGACGGCGTTCTTGCGGTGGTTGCGCAGGTCGATGCGCGAGAACAGGGCGCGCAGGAAGCCGACGGGGTTGCTGACGCCGACCTCGATGCCGGCGCGCTCGAGGCGTCGCCGGTTCGCGTTCGCCTTCAAGTACGGTCCGCTGCCGACCGCGTCGATCAGCAAGCGGACTTCGACGCCGCGCGCGCTGGCTGCCTCGAGTTCGCGCAGCAGATCATCGACGTGTCCGCCGAGGCTCAGGATGTAGAACTCGAGGTGCACGCTGGACTGCGCGGCGCGCACGTCCTCGATCAAGCGCTCGAAGAAGAGTTCCCAGCGGCCGAGCAGGACGACTTCGTTGTCGGGCATCGCCGGGAAACCGACGACGCGCGTCGCGTGCCGCTTCAACGACCGCGCGGCGTCGGTGATCGTCACGCGATCCTGGTCGACTCGTCCGCGCAGCCCGGCCTGGTAAGTCTCGTACTGCGCGTGCACTTCGGTCGCGAGCGCCTTGTAGCGCTCGCTGAAGCGGTTCTCGCCCAGCATCAGGTAGAACCCGGCCCCGAAGAAGGGCAGTGCCAGCAGGATCAAGATCCAGGCCAGCGTCACCCCGACGGGCCTGCGCAGGTGGATCACCCGCAACGAGAGGCCGATGACGATCAGCCAGTGCGAAGTGAACAGGAACTCGGGCAGCCAGTTGGAGACGTCCATCGGTGGGGCAGCATAGGTGCCGGTGGTGCGGTGGGCCAATCGAGCTCGCCGGGCCGTGGATCAGTGCCGGCAGCCGAGTGGGGGCTCACTGGCGCACACCTGACCCGGCTGCGTACGATGGCCTCCCCATGACCAAGCGCGAAGACAAGGCGATCGCAGAGCTGCGCGAGTTCGGCCTCACCTACCCGGGTGCGCACATCAAGGCGCCGTGGCCCAACCACGCGGACCTGGCGGTCAAGGACAAGACCTTCGCCTACCTTCCGGTCGAGGGGCGTCCGTTCTCGATCTCGTGCAAGCTGCCCGACTCGGCGAAAGAGGCGCTGAAGCTCGAGTACTGCGAGCCGACCGGCTACGGCCTCGGCAAGTGGGGCTGGGTCACGGCGACCCTCCCGAAGGGCAAGGTCCCGCTGGACCTCTTCAAGGACTGGATCGACGAGAGCTACCGGTCGCAGGCGCCGAAGCGGCTGGTGAAGGAGCTGGACGGGCCGGATTAGATGCGGGCCGGGGATCGAGTCCCCGATTCGTATCGACGGACGCTGCGGATGACAGCTCGGGTGACGAGCTGGGCCTGATCCGAGGTGCCACAGGCGCGCGCGGGGACTCGCGCTCTGCACCCGGCCCGAGTGGGGGCTCTCGAGCAGTCACGCCGATTGTTGTCGTGCCACCAGGCCGGCCCCCTCTGACTCTGAAGAACACGAAGCTCTCGAATCGACCGAAGCCCACTGCCGCCAACGTCCTGATCCGTCGCAAGCTGACCGAGGAGAAGTCTGCCGGCGGCATCCTCATGTCGGAGAGCGAGCGGCAGACCAAGATCGACCGCGAGGTCCTCGCGGTCGGCCCCGAAGTCACCTGCACGCAGGCCGGCGACGAGATCGTGGTCAACGAGGATCGTTAGGCCCCAGCTCGGCGAAAACGACTTGGCCGTCATCCCGCAGAAGGACGTGCTCGCGGTCGTCGAGCAGGCGGTCTGACATGACTCGATCTGTCAAGAATGTCCTCCGCTGCGAATTCTACTTCGAGCTGCCGGACGACTTCGAGGGGACGCGCGCGGATGCGATCCGGTTGCTCGCGGACTACGACGAAGCTACCGAGGACGCGCACTCGACCACTATGCCACCTGACGAGTTCGCCGTGCACGAGGAGTCGCCGCACCTGCTCTGGGGCACGTTCCTCGATCGTGGCGCGGGCAAGCGGCTCGTCGGGCACCTGGATCATCAGGAGTTCGACGGCAGGGCTTGCACATGAAACCGCGCGTGCCTGCGGCAGAGTCCGCAACCTGATTTGGGGCTTCAGGGTTTCGTGTGGTGACCGGGCCTGACGACCCCAGGAGCGCTGGTGCTCGTCGAGTCTCGTGCAGCTCGCCGGCGAGTGTAAGCTGGCGGCCATGCAAGACCGCGACCTCTACACCACCGTGCTCGGCCTCGTGGTCCCTTGGGCCATCACCAACGTCGAGCTGAATGCCCGCACCGAGGCCATCGAAGTGCATATCGAAGCGAACGGTGTAAGCCGGATGCCGTGCCCGACGTGCAAAGCGGATTGCGCTATCTACGACCGACGCGAGCGACGTTGGCGGCACTTGGACACCTGCGAATACACGACCACAATCGTCGCTCAGGTTCCTCGCGTCCGCTGCGACGAGCACGGTGTTCACCAGGTCGTCGTCCCCTGGGGTGAGCCCGGCTCGCGGCACACCGCTGCCTTCGAGGCGTTCGCCATCGGGTGGCTGAGTGAAGCCACTGTCTCGGCAGTCGCGCGCCGACTGCGGCTGACTTGGGACCAAGTCGACGGAATCATGCAACGAGCTGTGGCTCGTGGGCTTGCACGGCGCGATGCGCTGAAGCTCAAGCGCATCGGCGTCGACGAGACCTCCTTCCAGAAGCGGCACGAGTACGTGACCGTCGTCACCGACCAGCGAACCGGGCACGTCGTCTACGTTGCCGACGACCGCAAGAAAGGCAGCCTGGAGGGCTTCTTTGACCAATTCGACGCAGCCGAGCTGCGCGCCCTCGAGTCCGTTTCGATGGACATGTGGGGACCGTACATCACCGTCGCTCATGACCGGCTCGAACGAGCGCGGACCAAGGTCTGCTTCGACAAGTTCCACGTCGCGAAGCACCTCGGCGATGCACTCGACAAGGTGCGACGCCTCGAGCAGCGCGAACTCTTGCAGCGCGGTGACCGCGCGTTGGTCGGCACCAAGTACACCTGGCTGCGCAATCCGGAGCGGATGCCGGCGGAACGCGAGGGCTTCTTCGAGCGCATGAAGCGTGTCGCAATTCGCACTGCGCGCGCTTGGGCGCTCAAAGAACACGCGATGTGCCTGTGGCACTTCCGAAGCAGATCGTGGGCGCGCAAGGCATGGGAGAAGTGGATCAACTGGGCACTGCGCTCGAGGCTCGAACCAGTCAAGCGCGTCGCGCGTATGGTGCGCGAACACCTCTACGGAATCATCAATGCGATTGTGCTCCGAGCGACGAACGCGAGCAGCGAATCGGCCAACGCAAAGATGCAACGGGTCAAGCGCATGGCCTGCGGCTTCCGCAACCGCGAGAGGTTCAGGAACGCGATCTACTTCCATCTGGGTGGGCTGGATCTACTGCCCGGTCACCACACGAGACCCTGAAGCCCCCCTGATTTATCAGATCACCACGAACTGATAGTTCACTAAGAGAGGGCCGCTCCCGGGATGGGGGCGGCCCTCGGCACTTACTCAGCGAGCCAGTAGACTCGAAACAGTGAGATCCGAGCTAGGGGTGTCGGGATAGCGAGTAGGGGGGGTAGGCTACTTCTGACTCCGCATTCCCGAGCAATTCGTGGTCCTCGAACACGCCGTCGTTGTACTCGTCAACGAGGAACATGAGCCCAAACCCTGTCGACCCAATGCGAACCAGGCGACCCTCAATGCTAGAGTCACGGAACTGAAAGCCGATAGCATCAACTAGGAACGGAACCGACGAGCTGTCGAACAGGGCGATGCCGAGTCCAGTAGACAAGTCGAGCTGGCGAAGCGTAGTGCCGCCGCCTGCGTCATCAGTTAGCGCCAACAGGAAGCGCCCCTCGGGATCCGCACCGATTGACCTGATGTCCCCCCAGCCAGAGGGTACCGTGATAACGGACTTCTGAAGCGTAGGGGCGGCTCGAAAGCTGGGCTCGACATGAGGGCGAACCATCTTGAGTTCGGTCTGGATGGGCTCGGCGGCCGTGCCAATCGGAGTGCTCGTGACTTTCTTCTCCGTATAGAACGAGCCGTCTTGCGCGACGATGAGCCACTTTTCCAGTACAACGGAATTCGCGGCATCTAGGCCAGCGACGTAGAGTTCGTTTGCGTGACGGGCGCCGATTGACGTCACGTGGAATCCGGCGTCAGTAGTGGCGTCCCAGGTGTTGCGCACGTTGCTGCTTGGGTTCAACTCTTGGCCGTAGACAGTGACGGCCGAGGCGTCGAATTCCACGCTGGAGCTGAAGTAGTCCGAGAAGAAAATAACCGCCCTTGCGGAGTCGAGATTTCGTGACTCACGAGGATCCGCAGGCGAGCTTTTCGCGCGCGGAGTTGAGGTATTTTCGATAACTTCAGGTTTAGTGACTGAGGTGCACGCGAATGAAAACGCGAAGCTCAGCCCGATGAGGATTGTGATGCTTGTGCTCATTGTGTTGCGGCCTAGAAGGTGAAACTCGTGTTGTGGCTTGGGCAGTCGCCGTCGGGGCACTCGGTAGCGGGCGCGATGATTCCTCCATTCGACAGTAGTTCGGGGCAGTCGAATTCTGGAGGGAGGGGGGAGCCGGGAGGGTCGGGGGTCAGGGCGGCAATGCACTTTGAATCGTTTGCGATGCTGCGGTACTCCTGGATCAGCTTGCAGAGGGCGGCGACGGTCTTGCACTTCTCCGCGTCGGTGAGTGAGTCGTCAGCCTTTGCCGTCGCAATTTCCGCCTTAGCGCCATCTACGTCCGACTGGAGGTCTTCCAGGTGCTCACAGGTGCAACCTCCTTCTCGATCCTTCCCTCCCTCTAATCCGTTATTGGGGAAAAGGTCATTGTTCGTGACATGACGGAACTCGTGCTTTAGAACGAGCTTGCAGATGAGTTCCGCGATTCGAGCGTCATCTCGAACCTCTTCGATCTTGTCGGCAATCAGTTCGGCGTTGATGTAAATGGTCCGAGTGTCCTCGTCCGGGCCACCCAGGTCTTTGATTTTAGTCTTGGCAAACCCTGTGCCGGGGGGCGGGTCTTGGCTAATGTGAACAGGCTTTCCTGGTGCTTGGGCGGCGATGTGGGTAATGGTCACTGACGTGCCGCCCTCCTGGTTCGCTGCCTTCGCTGCGTCGTTGATGGTCTTCTGGTCAAACTGAAACTCCACAACCGTGAGTGGGGGCGTGCTTGCGGGCCCAGTGTTGCGGAGTGCACCAAGCGAAGTGAGTGAAAGTAGCAATGCGAAGAGCAGAGGGCTCATTTGGCAGTTTCTGGTTTCTTGAACAGTGAGTTGAGCCTGCCACGATCCAACGGGCCGTGGCGAAGGTCGATTGTTTGGGCTGGATGATAGCAGGGAGGGCGTGGCTGATTGCCGTCAGTCCCGGATAAACCTCAATTGTCCTTCGCCAACCATGCGTTCTTCGAGCCCTCGTTATCGCGCGCAGAACGACCCGTTATCGCCTGCCGAACCCCAACTTCCTCCGTCGGGGGCGGCAGAGAGAGAGCAGGAAGGCATCCAGGCGGTCTGGCGGGCGGCCGCGCTCCTTCCGAGTCTTCTCTTCGGGCAAGTACCTTGAGCACGGTGCCGGAGCCCGTCTCGGCGGCCTCGAACTCGGGCCAGTTCGCCTCCTCGAGCAGCTTTCGGTGCTTGGAAAGGGGGCCGACCAGTCCCTCCTCAAGCAGCTCGCGCGCGTTCCAGTGCAGCTCGCTACGTCGGTTCTTGAAGGCCAGCGACCCACACAGCTCCGGCCGGACGCGAGTCGCTGCGAGGTGGAAGCGGCTGAATCAATCGCTTCTCATCAAGCCCATCACGACGCCGATGATCGCGCCTCCAACGCCTGGTCCCAGCAATGCAGCGAAGCAGGCGACGAGTAGGATGATGAGCGCCTTTTTGGCGATCACCCAGAGTCTCTCCGTCGTTGAAGGTTCCATAGACGTCTCCTTGAGGGGTCCCGGCGTTCGGGAGGACATGATGCATGTGTCGAGGCCCGCGGCGCGCCGCCGGCCGGTCGTCGCGATCCGGACCTCCGGGGGCTTCGGGCCGGGCGCCGGCTTCGCCCGGATCAGGCCGACGTGCCTCCCTTCCGGCTCCGGTCGCCACCGGGTCGATCGATGACCGCGCGAAGGCGGCGGGGGCCGCCTCCGCGGGGCCCCTCCCACCTTGACAGTCCGGGGGGGCCGCCATACAACCTTGGCCCCCCTTTCTCGCGGGAGGGGCCCGGATCGTCTCGCGAAGCCCCGCCCAGGGCCGCTTCGGGGGCGGTGCGTGCATTGTTTATGGAGCGCGCCCCGGCCCGCTCTCCGTCTCCCGAAACGCCCCTCGAACGATGACCCGCCGAGCTTCCGTCGTGATCCTCGCAGCAGGCCAAGGGACGCGCATGAAGAGCGCGTTGCCCAAGGTCTTGCACGAGGTGTGCGGACGCACTTTGCTCGATTGGGTCCTCGACCAAGCGCTCGCTCTGGATCCGAAGCGCATCGTGATCGTCGTCGGTCACGGCGCGGATCGCGTGCGCGCGAGCGTCGAAGCCGGACCGGCCGCCGGTCGCGTCAGCTTCGTCGTTCAAAAAGAGCAGAAGGGCACCGGTCACGCGCTGCAAGTGGCGGCGCCCGCGCTCGGTGAGGATCCGGGGACGGTCGTCGTGTTGTACGGCGACATGCCGGCGCTGCGCCCGACCAGCCTCGCGGTGCTCGTCGAGACCGCACAAGAACACGGCGAGGATGCGACGGCGATCTTCACCACCATCGCGGATGACCCGCGCGGCTTCGGACGCATCCTGCGCGACGCCGAAGGCGAGTTCACCGGCGTGCGCGAAGAGCGCGACTGCTCGGAAGACGAGCGTGCGATCCCCGAGGTGAACACCGGCGTCTACGCCTTCCCCGGCAAGCTGCTGCTCGAAGCGCTGCCCAAGCTCGGCTGCGACAACGCGCAGGGCGAGTACTACCTGACCGACGTTCCGATGATGCTCGCCGCCGGCGGCAAGCCCGTCGAGACGGTCTTGCTCGAAGATCTCGACGAGACGATCGGGGTCAACGACCTCGGGCACCTCGCGGAAGCGCGCTGGGTCCTGCAGCTGCGCATCCTCGAAGAACACCTCGCGAACGGCGTGGCGATCGAAGATCCCGCGACGACCTACATCGACTACGGCGTCACCATCGGCGCCGGAACGCGCGTGCTGCCGTGCACCGTGATCCGCTCGGGCGTGACGATCGCCGGCGGCTGCGAGATCGGACCGTTCACGCACTTGCGCGTCGGCACCGTGCTCGAAGAAGGCGCCGAAGTCGGCAATTTCACCGAGTGCAAGAAGTCGGTGATCGGCGCGCACGCGAAAGCGAAACACCTCTCCTATCTCGGCGACGCGCGCATCGGTGCGCGAACCAACGTCGGAGCCGGAACGATCTTCGCGAACTACGACGGGGCGGCGAAACACGTCACCGAAGTCGGCGAAGGCGCGTTCATCGGCAGCGGCACGATCATCGTCGCGCCGAACACGATCGGCAAAGGTGCCACGACGGGCGCCGGCGCGGTCGTGACGCGTGGAGCAGAGGTGGGGGATGGCGAGACGTGGGTCGGACTGCCGGCACACAGGCACGCCCCGACTGCAATCAGTGCCGCGGCCGCCAAGGCTGCGGGTGACGAGCGAGACGCCTGAACGAAGGAACCCGTGGCCTCCTACAGCGAAAAGATCACGCTCATCTCGGGCAACGCGAACCGCGCCCTCTCTGAAGCGATCGGGAAGCATCTCGGCATTCCGCTGGCGAAGGCGCACGTCGGTCGCTTCCCCGATCAAGAGATCGACATCAAGGTCGAAGAAGACCTGCGCGGTTCCGACTGCTTCGTGATCCAGTCGACCTGCCCGCCGGTCAACGACAACTGGGTCGAGATGCTCTTGCTGCTCGACACCTTGCGCCGCTCCAGCGCCGGCCGCATCACCGCGGTCATGCCGTACTACGGCTACGCGCGGAAGGATCGCAAGGACGAGGGCCGTGTGCCGATCTCCGCCAAGGTCGTCGCGAACACGCTGATCGCCAGCGGCGCGGACCGCGTCGTGACGCTCGACATGCACGCCGCGCAGATTCAGGGCTTCTTCGACATCCCCGTCGATCACCTCTTCGCCAAGCCGGTGCTGCTGCGCGCGATTCGCCAGACCGGCATCGAAAACCCGGTCGTCGTGACGCCCGACGTCGGCGGCATCAAGATGGCGCGCTCGTACGCGAAGGCGCTCGGCGCCGACCTCGCGATCGTCGACAAGCGCCGTTACTCCGGCTCGGAGACCTCGGTCGAGCACGTCATCGGTGAGGTCAAGGGCCGCAACGTGGTGCTCGTCGACGACATGATCTCGACCGGCGGCTCGATCACTCAGGCGGCGCTGATCCTGAAGCAAAAGGGCGCCAACCAGATCATCATCGCGGTCTCCCACGCCGTGCTCTGCGGGCCGGCTTGCGGCCGCCTCGCGGAAGCACCCGTCGACCGCATCTTGGTTACCGACACGATCCCCCGCGGCGACGACTGGCCCGACAAGATCGAGACGGTCTCGGTCGCCAAGCTGCTCGCAGACACCATTCACAACATCCACCACTCGATCTCGGTCAGCTCGCTCTTCGACGAAGAGCAGCGCTGAACCGAATCGAGCTCGGCACACGTTCCTAGTAGGACCAGAGGACAGAACCCCATGGCTCAGAGTGCGACCCTGAAAGCCGAAGCGCGTACGAAGCTCGGCAGCCGTGCCTGCCGCGCCCTTCGCGCGAACGGCATGATCCCCGCGAACTTGCAACCCGCCGACGGCAAGGACCACGTCGATCTCGCGATCAACGAACACGAGTTCCTCGCCACGCGACGCAACCATGTGCACCTCTACGACATCGAGCTCGGCAGTGAGTCCGAGTCCGCGGTCGTCCGCGAGCTGCAGTGGGACACCTTCGGCGACAGCATCATCCATGTCGAGTTCAAGCGCGTGCAGCGCGGTGTCGAGACCGAGACCGAGGTCGAACTGTCCTTCGTCGGCGCCCCCAAGGGCGTGGTCAACCACACGATGCAGCACATCGCCATCCTGTCGATCCCCTCGCTGATCCCCGACTCGATCGAGGTCAAGGTGGAGGGCATGGCAGAGGGCACGCACATCCTCGCCAAGGACCTCGTACTCCCCGAAGGCGTCCGTCTGGGCGTCGACCCCGAGGAAGAGGTCGCGGTCATCGCGGCCGTCCGCGAGGAAGTGATCGAGGAAGAGGATGACGAGGGCGAAGAAGGCTCCGTCCTCACCGAAGACTAATCCCCTGCGCCGCCGGGCGGTCGCGTCTTGCGCGATCCGCCGGGCGGCGTAGACTGTTCGCCCCCAGCTCGCCCCGGGCCCGGCCCCGGAGTTGGTGGGGGACCCCCTGCAAGGAAGTAGAACGTGACGCGACTGGTCGTCGGCCTCGGAAACCCGGGCCCTGAATACGAGTGGACGCGCCACAACATCGGCTTCCACGTGCTGGACCATCTGGCCCGGCACGAGGGACTGCTCTTTCGATCCGCACGCGAGCTGGACGGTTATGCCGGTCCGAAGGCTTTCCAAGTAGCCCAGAGCTTCGATCCCGATGCTCTACTGCTGAAGCCCGAGACCTTCATGAACCGCTCCGGTGAGGCCGTTGCACCAGTCGCTCGTTTCGTCAGCGCAGAGCCGACCGAGATCCTGGTGGTCTACGACGACCTCGACTTGCCTTTGGGCCAACTGCGCCTCCGTCCTCACGGAGGCAGTGGTGGACACAACGGCATGTCCTCGATCATCGACACGCTCGGCACCGACCGATTCCCCAGACTGCGGATAGGGATCGGCCGACCGAGAACCGACGCGGCGCGTCATGTGCTGGAGAGATTCACCGAGAAGGAAATGCCCGAGGCGGAAGTCTCGGCCATCGAAGCGAGCGAGGCTGCCCTCGACTGGCTGAAGACCGGTGATCTCGAAGCGTGCATGGCGCGGTACCACAGCCGCTGGAACCAGGGCGCCTAAGCGTCCGTTGCTTCTCACTAACGGAGACCAATGACGACCATCTACGAAGGCATGTATCTGCTCGACAACGAAGCAGTCCGTCAGGACTGGAACGCTGCCAAGTCGATCATCACCAGCACGCTCGAGAAGCACGGAGCGACGGTTCACACCGCGCGCCGTTGGGACGAGCGTCGACTGGCCTACCCGATCAAGAAGCGCAACCGCGCGACCTTCCTGCTGAGCTACTACGAGATCCCCGGCGAGAACATCCCCGCGATGCGCCGCGAGTTCGAGCTCAATGACACCGTGCTGCGGAGCCTGGAAATGGCTGTCGACGCGATCCCCGAGACGGAGACCGAGCTGGCCGCCGCTGAGCAGTCCGCCGACTTCAGCGTGCCGACGCCCCCGGACGACGACGCGATCGACGAAGTCGAAGTCATCGATGACGGCGACGACATGGACGACGAAGACGGCCCGCGCCGCCCGCGCACGCGCCGCGTCAGCAGGACGGAAGACGACACCAAGGCAGCCGACGAGAAGAAGCCGGCTGACGAGACCAAAGCCGCTGAAGCCACGGACGAGACAGCGTCCGGCGACGGCACCGACGATTCCAAGAAAGAGGGCGCTACCGCGCCCGTGGAGGACTGATCCATGGCGATCAAAGGCAAGTTGGGACGTCGCGGCAACACGCGCAACCGACGCACCTGTGACGAGCAGCCGCTCGACTACAAGGACGTCGAGACCCTCGAGAAGCACCTGACCGCCTACGGTCAGATCCAAGGACGTCGCCGCACCGGCTACGTCGCCAAGTGCCAACGCGACTTGAAGCTCGCGATCAAGCGTGCACGTCACCTCGGCCTGATGCCCTTCGTGGGCTGATCCAGGAGGATCCAGAGACATGCGAGACACTGAAGTCCTCCTGCGGGAACACGTCAAGAACCTCGGTCGCTGCGGCGACGTGGTGCGAGTGAAGCCGGGTTACGCGCGCAACTACTTGTTGCCGCACCGCTTGGCCGTCACGGCGAACGATGACAACAAGAAGATGGTGGAACGCCGTCGCGTGCGTCTGGAGGCCGAAGAGGCCGCCACCGCCGCTGAGGTCGCGAAGCGCGTCGAGGCGCTGACGGGCATGGCCCTGTCGACGACCGAGAAAGCGGACGACAACGGACACCTCTACGGTTCCGTCACCGCCGCGCGCGTCGCCGAGTTGCTGACGGCCGCCGGGCAAGCTTTCGAGGAGCGCGACGTGCGCCTCGGGAAGCCGCTCAAGGCTGTGGGCAGCCACGAGATCGAGATCCACGTGCACGGCGACTCGAACGCGACCATCACGCTCGAGATCACGGCCGAAGCCTGATCACGACTTACGTCGTTCCGAGAACCGGAGCCAAAGGAAGCTCGCCCGGCGCATGCGCCCGGGCGGGCTTCCTGCATTCGATGTCGCACTGACGCGGGGTGAGTGGTGCCGAGCCTTAATTTTTGCGTGCGAGCTCTCGCGGACTGCTTCAGTTCGTTGGATGGCGGTCGCTTGGTCGCTATCCTCTGCCCCGATGTCAGACTACGACGATGGCCCCCCGATCGGCAGGATCCCTCCTCACAACGAGGAAGCGGAACGCGGTGTGCTCGGCGCGCTGTTGATCGACCCGCACCGCATTCCGGATGTCACGGAGTTGCTGCACGGCGTCGACTTCTTCTCGAGGAAGCACGGGCAGATCTTCGAGGCACTCGTCGGTCTGAACGACCGCGGTGAACCCGTCGACATGATCACCGTGGGGGAGCGCCTGTTGGGCGCGGGCAGCCTGCAACAAGTCGGCGGTCGCGCTTACTTGCTGCAGCTCGCCAGCTCCATCACGAACTCGGCGCACGTCTTGCACCACGCGCGACTCGTCTCCGAGACGGCGACGCTGCGACGCTTGATCCAGCAGGCGAACGGCATCATCGAGCAGGCGTACACGACGCGACCCGACGGTGACGCCGTCGCTTCCTTGGTCGACGAGTCGGAGAACGCGATCTTCAAGATCTCGGAAGGCAAGGCGAGCGGCGAGGTGATGACCATCGCCAGCGCCATCGAAGAGACCTTCAAGCGCATCGACTCGACCGCCGGTCGTGCCGGTGGCTTGACCGGTGTGCCGTCCGGTTTCTACGACCTCGATGATCTGACTTGCGGTTTCTCGGGCGGTCAGCTGATCATCCTCGCGGCGCGACCCGCGATGGGAAAGACCGCGCTCGCCCTTAACATCATGGAGAACGCGGCCTTCTCGCAGCTGCCGGATGTCGACGGCTCGCCGGTGGTGCTGTTCTTCAGCCTCGAGATGGGCGCGCAGTCGATCGTCAGCCGGATGCTCTGCGCGCACGCGCGAGTCGATGCTCACAAGCTCAAGACGGGCAACATCCCCGCGGACGACTACTCGGAACTGGCGCGCGCCGCGGGCGAGCTGCGCGAGTGCCGCTTGTTCATCGACGACACGCCGGGCCTCTCGGTGATGTCGATGCGCAGCCGCGCTCGACGCGTCAAGCAACAGAACAAGGCGCTCAACCTGATCGTCATCGACTACCTGCAGCTGATGACGATGCCGAAGTCGGAGAGTCGCCAGATGGAGATCTCGGCGATCTCGCGATCGCTCAAGGAACTGGCTCGTGAGCTGGACGTTCCGGTCATCGCGCTCTCGCAGCTCTCGCGTGCCGTCGAGTCGCGCGAGGATAAGAAGCCGCAGCTCTCCGACTTGCGCGAGTCGGGATCGATCGAGCAGGACGCCGACACGGTGATGATGCTCTACCGCCCCGAGTACTATGAACCGACAGACGAGAATCGCGGCATCGCCGAGCTCGTGATCGCCAAGCAACGGAACGGTCCGACCGGCTCCGTCAGTCTGCAGTTCCGCGGAAGCATCATGCGGTTCGAGAACCGCGCACCGTCCGTGGCCGAACCGATCGCCCCCTGACGACGCCGAGCCACTCCGTGACCCCCGCCCACCTGCTCATTGCAGTCGCGCGCGCGCTGTTCTGCGCCTGTGTACTGCTGCCCCTCGGCCGCGCTCAAGACTCCGCGCCCGAGGACCGCATGCCGATCGTCGTCGGCATCGAAGTGACCGGTGAGGACCGCTACGCCGAAGATCGCCTCGTCGCGGCACTCGGGCAACGTGTTGGTCGTCCGCTCGATCGCGCGCTGGTGGAGCGCGGCATCACGTACCTGTGGGAAGCCTTCAAGGTGCGCGCCGAAGTGGTCGAACGCTCGGCGGAGGGCGGCATCGAACTGCAGCTCATTGTGCAAGAGATGCCCGTCGACCTCGAGCCGCGCTTCATCGGGTACGACGGGGTGAAGCTCAAGGACTTGCGCGAGTGGGCCGGCCTGGACGACAGCTCCGAGCTGTACCTGCATCAAGCACGGCGCGTCCGCCTGCGCTTGATCGAGGGCTACAAGCGCAAGGGCTTCCACTTCATCGAGATCGACATCGTCACGCGGACTCCCGAGGAGTTCGAAGAGGACACGCACGGCATCGGTGATGTGATCTTCCGCATCCGCGAAGGTCGCAAGGTGCGTGTCTCCGACGTGGTCGTGCACGGCAACGAGAGCCTCCCGACGCGCGGCTTCGGCCCGTGGAAGGACGGCCTGGTGCCGGTCGCCCGCACGCAGCTGAAAGGCCCGCGCTTCCTGAACTGGCTCGGCGATGTCTACGTCGAAGAGAAGCTCGAGGGTGATCTGCTCGCGATGCGCAACGTGTATCGCGATCGCGGATACCTCGACGCGATCGTCGAGCTCGATCACCTGAAGTTCAACGAGGACTTCAGCCGCGTCGTCGTGCACGTGGTTGTCGACGAAGGTAGACCGTACAAAGTCGGCAAGCTGCGCGTTGCCGGCGTGGTGCAGATGCCCGAGACGCGCGGGCTCAACGGTGAACCGCTGACGCAACCGGCGGATCTGGTCTTCAGCGAACAGGAACTGCTCAGCCGCTGCATGCTGAAGCCCGGCACGACCTTCGAGAAGCTGCGCCTCGACGCGGACCGCGAAGACCTTCGCGATTTCTTCGGCGCGCTCGGCTACCTCTCGCACCCGTCCTTGCGCGACGCAAGCTGGAAATTCCTCGAACCCGAGCTGGTCTTCGACGTCGAGAACAAGACCGTCGATGTGACCTATCGCATCGTGCAGGGGCGGCAGCTCAAGATCCGTGAAGTGCGCATCTCGGGTGCCAACCACACGCGCGACCGTGTGTTGCGCCGTGAGATCACGGTGCTGCCTGGGCAGATCGCGGACATGAAGGAAGTCACGCGTTCGCTGCGATTGCTGACGGCGACGGGCTACTTCTCGGACGATCGCCGACCGCTCGAACACAACGAGCCGACCTACCGCTTCCTGCCGACCGACGACCCCGAGTGGGTCGACATCGAGTTCATCGTCGAAGAGGGTCGCGTCGTCGACTTCGAGATCGCCGGTGGTCTCGACTCGAACAACGGCGTCTTCGGCATCCTGTCGCTGCAAATGCGCAATTTCGACATCACCGACCTGCCCAGCGGCTTCTTCTCGTCCTTCGGCGAGGTGTACCGCAAGGAGGCCTTTCATGGCGCAGGTCAGACGCTCAACATCCAGTTGTCACCCGGCTCGCAAGTTGACTACACGCGCATCAACTTCGTCGAACCCGACATCTTCAGGCGGCACTTCAACCGCTGGAGCCTCGACGTCGACTTCATCATCCGCGACCGTATCTATGACGAGTACGACGAGAGCCGTCTGCGCTTCAAGCCGCGGATCGGCCGCCAGCTCGGGATCTACTGGACGCTCTTCACCGGCGTCTCGCTCGAGCGCGTTGAAGTCACGGATCTCGAGGAGGGTGTCCCGCTCCCCCCACAGCTGATCGCGCAAGAGCAGGCCGGCCAGCTGACGCTGAACTCGGCGCTCTTCGACGTCACGTACCGCGACGTCGACAGCCGCCTCAATCCGCGTGACGGCGAGTCGTTGACGCTGTTCAACAGCCTCTACACGGGGGCCCTCGGAAGCGACGCGGACTTCTTCAAGACGGAACTCGCCTACGAGAGCTACTGGGTCACGGGCGACGAGACGACCGATGTGAAGCCGGGCTTCAAGTTCAGCGCCGGCGGCGGCCTTGCGCTGCCGTACGCAGATACCCCGAATGTGCCCTATACCGAACGCTTCTTCCTCGGCGGCTTCCGCACGCTGCGCGGCTTCGAGTACCGCGGCGTCGGCCCGAACGTGGGGGACGCGCCGATCGGCGGCGAGACGATGCTGCGCGGCTCGATCGAGTTCCGCTATCCGCTCTACTCGACGACCCGTCCTGGTACCTTCCGCAAGCAAGAGATGCTGCGCCTGCTGCTCTTCACGGACGCCGGCATCCTCGACGCGGACGCCTTCAAGGTGGACCCGAACGAGCTGCGCGCCTCGGTGGGCTTCGGCTTCGGCTTGACCGTCCCGTTCCCGCTGGTGCTCAACTTCGGCTTCCCCGTCATGAAGGGCGATGGGGACCGCCGCCAGGTGTTCAGCTTCAACCTGGCGTTCAACTGAGTCGGCGGTGACAGTCGCCGGGGCCCCCGGCTACACTGGCGGCACGCGGAACCGTCGCACTCGAGTGACTCCGTCAGGCTTCATGTCGAACCGGACCCTCAGCACCCTGGCCGATCTCTGCGGCGCCACCCTCGAAGGGGATGGCGCCTTGCTCGTCCGTGGGCCCGCCTCGCTCGACGAAGCCGGTCCGGACCAGATCAGCTTCCTGAACGATGTGCGCAACGCCGGGAAGCTCGCGGATACCAAGGCCGGCGCGGTGATCGTTCCGGCCGATCTGCAGTTCGAGCGCGCCGGCTTGGCGCTGCTGCGAGCCGCGCAGCCGAACACCGCGTTCAGCACGGTCGTGCTCGAATTCGCGGGGGAGTGGGAAGGGCCCGCGCCCGAACCGGGCGTCCACCCGCAGGCCGTCGTTCATCCGACCGCCGAGCTCGGCGCGGACGTCAGCGTCGGCCCCTTCTGCGTGATCGGGGCCGACGTTCGCATCGGCGACGGAGTCGTCCTGCACGAACGCGTCAGCGTTCAGTCGCGCTGCTCCGTCGGTGCGAACAGCACCCTGCACGCCGGCGTCGTGTTGCGGCCCAATGTGCATCTCGGGGCGCGCTGCGTCCTGCACGCCGGCGTCGTGCTCGGAGCTGACGGCTTCGGCTACGACCCCGCGCCGCCGCAAGGTTGGCAGAAAGTTCCGCAGTGCGGCGGCGTGCGCGTCGGAGACGATGTCGAGATCGGCGCGCACACTTGCGTCGACCGCGGCCGCTTCGGTGACACGTCGATCGGCGACGGCGTGAAGATCGACAACCAAGTCCAGATCGGCCACAACTGCGAGATCGGCGCTCACTCGTTGCTCTGCGCACAGGTCGGCATCAGTGGCTCGACGACGCTCGAGCCCTGGGTCGTTGCTGGCGGCAAGGTCGCCTTCGCCGGCCACATTCGGATCGGTCAGGGTGCGCGACTCGGTGGAGCCGCCGGTGCCTTCCACGACCTCGAAGGCGGCCGGGAGTACATGGGACTCCCTGCGCGTCCACGCGGCGAGTACCTGCGCCAGGTGACGCTGATCCAAAAGCTACCCGACCTCAAGCGTGCGGTCCGCGCGTTGGAAAAGCGCATCGCTGCGCTCGAAGGAGAGGCTTCTTGACCCGCAAGCAACGAACCTTGCGCACCGCGGCGGAGTTCTCCGGCGTCGGTCTGCACAGCGGAGAGACCGTGCAAGTGCGCGTGCTCCCCGCTCCCGCCGATCAAGGCATCGAGTTCATCCGCACGGACATGCCGGAATCGGATCCGATCCCGGCACGCATCCAATACCACTCGGAGAAGGAACGTCGTACGCGTCTGCAACGCGGCGCCGCTTCGGTCGACACGGTCGAGCACTTGCTGGCGACCTGTTCGGGTCTGGGGGTCGACAACTTGACCGTCGAGATCTCCGGCCAGGAACTGCCCGGCATGGACGGCAGCGCGAAACCCTTCGTCGAGCTGTTCCAACAAGCCGGTCTCTCCGACCAACGACCCGCGGCGAAGGTCTTCCAGCTGGACAAGCCGGTCTACGTGCGTCACGGCGACGCGACGCTGGTCGCGCTGCCGGTGGAGACGCCGGGGCTGACGCTGCAGTACGTCGCTTCGTTCGACGAACCGGGCGTCACCGGCGGAACGCTGCAAGTCGACATCTCGGCCGAGAGCTTCACGAAGGAGATCGCGCCCGCGCGGACCTTCTGCATGGCTTCGGAGGTCGAAGCGCTCAAGGCCGCGGGCCTCGGCAAGGGCGCGACGCGCGAGAACACGGTCGTGCTCGGCGATCCCGAAGCGACGATGCGCATCGAACACGAACCCGTGCGCCACAAGCTGCTCGACCTGCTCGGTGACTTGAGCTTGCTCGGAGCCGGCCTGCACGCGCACGTGATCGCGACGCGCACGGGGCACCGCACGAACGCGGAACTCGTGCGACGCCTGACCGACATGATGCAGCTCGCCGAGACGGGTGGTGTGATCCAACGCGAGTCCGGAATGGACATCCGCGAGATCCTGCGGATGCTTCCGCACCGCTATCCGTTCTTGCTGATCGACCGCGTGATCGAGATCGACGGTTACCGCCGCGCGATCGCGGTCAAGAACGTGACGATCAACGAGCCGTACTTTACGGGACACTTCCCCGAGCGTCCGTTGATGCCGGGCGTACTGCAGCTGGAAGCGATGGCGCAACTCGCCGGCGTGCTGCTGCTGCGCAAGCTCGAAAACACCGGCAAGCTGGCCGTGTTGTGGGCGATCGACAAGGTCAAGCTGCGGGGCGTCGTGACGCCCGGCGATCAGCTGCGCCTGGAAGTCGAGACGCTCAAGATGAAGGGGCAGACGGCGCAGGTCCGGGGCACCGGATCGGTGGCTGGACGCATCGTGTGCGAAGCAAACCTGATGTTCACGATGGTCGATGCCTGAGAAGGTCGGCACCTGAAATGGCTACCAAGATTCACCCCACCGCGGTCATCGCACCGAAGGCCGAACTCGGCCAAGACGTGCAGATCGGCCCCTACGCCGTCATCGGCGGCAACGTGCGCATCGGCGACGGCACGCGTATCGGGCCGCAGGTCGTGATCGACGGGGCGACGACCATCGGGTCGCGCAACGTGATCGTCGGCCAGACCAGTCTCGGTGCCGCACCGCAAGACTTCTCCTACCGCGGAGAACCGACGCAGCTCGAGATCGGTGACGACAACCTGATCCGCGAGTTCGTGACGATCAATCGCGGCACGGTCAAGGGCGGCGGCGTGACGCGCATCGGCAGCCGTTGCCTGTTGATGGCTTGCTGCCACGTCGCGCACGACTGCGAGCTGCAGGACGGCGTGATCCTCGCGAACAACGTGCTGCTCGCCGGTCATGTGTTGGTCGAGCGCGGCGCGAACATCTCCGGCTCCGCCGCGGCGCACCACTTCGTCACGATCGGCGAATACTGCTACGTCGGCGGCCTGACGCGCATCAACCAAGATGTGCCGCCGTACATGATCCTCGAAGGTCACCCCAGCCGGGTTCGGGCGGTGAACGTGGTCGGCTTGACACGCGCGGGCATCCACGAAGACGAGATCGAATCCCTGCGCGTGGCCTTCCGCCGCATCTATCGCTCCGGTTCGCCGCGCAGCGAGACGCTGCAGGTACTGAAGGACGATCCGCAGCTCGGAGACACAGTGCGCAACCTGATCAAGCACCTCAGCCGGACCGAAGCGGGCGTCAAAGGACGACACCGCGAGATCCTGCGCGGCGAGTTCGCGCGCATGGGCGAAGAACGCATCGCTCGCTGGGAGGCGCGCTGATGTCCGGCCGCATCTTGCGCACCGCGGTGATCGGCGTCGGGCACCTCGGTACCTATCATGCGCGCATCCACGCCGCGAACCCGCGCTGCGAGCTGGTCGGGGTCGTCGACTCGAGCGCCGAACAACGCGACAAGCTCGCGGAAGAGTGCGGTTGTCCGGGCTTCTCGGACGCCTCGGAGCTGCCGGATGATCTCGACGCCGTCAGCGTCGTCGTGCCCACCTGCTATCACGCCGAAGTGGCCGTTCCACTGCTCGAGCGCGGCATCGCCTGCCTCGTCGAGAAACCGCTCGCCGGCGACCTCGAGTCCGCGGACCGCATCCTGGACGCGGCCAAGCGCGGCGGCGCGGCGTTGTCCGTCGGACACGTCGAACGCTTCCAGCCCGGCCTGCGTAAGGTGAAGGAGATGGGCATCGCCCCGCGCTTCATCGAGTGCCACCGCCTCGCGCCCTTCAGCTTCCGTTCGATGGACGTCGGCGTCGTGCACGACTTGATGATCCACGACCTCGATCTGATCCTGCACCTCGTCGACTCGGAGGTCGAGTCGATCGACGCCGCCGGTGGTGCGATCTTGACCGATCACGAAGACCTCGCCTCCGTGCGCCTGATCTTCGCTAACGGCGCTCGTGCGAACGTGACAGCCAGCCGTGCGTCGCTCGAAGCGATGCGTCGCTTCCGCATGTTCTCGTCGCAGGGCTACGTCAGCCTCGACTTCAACAAGAACTACGGCCTGTCGATCGCTAAGGGTCCCGAGTGGGAAGCGGGACGCGAAGCCTTGCGGACGCTCGATCCGTCCGAACTCGCACAGCGCGAGGATTGGCTGCAAGGCCAGGTCCTGTCCGTTAACGAGCTCGAGCTCGGCGGTGCCGAACGACCGCTGCAGGCCGAGATCGACGCCTTTCTCGAAGCGGTGCAGAACGGCACGCAGCCGGAAGTGACCGGCGAAGACGGCCGCCGCGCGCTCGCGCTCGCGGACCGCATCAAGGCCGCGATCGAGTCGCAGCGCTTCTAGCCCGGAGCGTTCGTGAATACTCCGGGTTAGCGGCGCCGGCTCGCGTCGCCTGAGTCTCGACGCGCTCGGCTGCTCGTCGGCTCCCGGGCATTCCTCGCTGCGTCGTGGTAGAACACGCGCACGATGGACACCACGACCAGCCAGCCCGGGCTCTTCGGGCCCCTCGCAGAGGCGATCGCTTCCAATCCCGACGCGGCCGAGCTCGTAGTTCTCGAGTCCTGGCGCGTGCGCGATGTCTTCCGCGACGTGCAGGCCGCGCGCAAGGACGCGCCGCCCTTCGTCTTCTGGGAAGGCCCCCCGACCGCCAACGGTCGTCCCGGCATCCACCACGTGCTGGCGCGCACGATCAAGGACACGGTCTGCCGCTTTCAGACGATGCTCGGCAAGCGCGTCGATCGCAAGGCGGGCTGGGACACGCACGGACTGCCGGTCGAGCTGGAAGTCGAGAAGGCTCTCGGCATCTCCGGCAAGCCGCAGATCGAGGAGTACGGCGTCGCGGAGTTCAACGCGAATTGCCGCGAGTCGGTCTGGAAGTACCGCGAGGAGTGGGAACGCCTCTCCGAGCGCATCGGCTTCTGGCTGGACTACGACGATCCCTATGTGACCTACGACGAGCGCTACGTCGAGTCGGTCTGGAACATCCTCGCGCGCTTTCACCACGCCGGGCTCGTCTATCGAGGCAAGCGCGTCGTTCCGTATTGCGGGCGCTGCGGCACGGGCCTCTCGTCACACGAGATCGGCCAACCCGGCGTCTATCGCGACATCCTCGATCCCAGCGTGACCGTGCGCTTCCGCCTGGCGAGGGACGAAGGTGCCGAACCGGCGAGCTTGCTCGCTTGGACGACGACGCCGTGGACGCTGCCGTCGAACGTCGCGCTCGCGGTGCATCCGCGCGTCGACTACGTCTTGGCGCGAGTCGCGAAGCCGGTGCCCAAGGGCACCGAGAAGGGCAGCGCCGGATTCGAGCGCGTCTGGCTCGCGGAAGCGCGCGCTGCCGCGGTGCTCGGCGAGTTCGAGGTGCTGGAGCGTTCGAAGGGCGCCGATCTCGTCGGCATCGCTTATGAACCGCTGTTCGCTCACGAAGTCACCGACGTCGAACCGGGTGCTTGGGAACCGGATCCCGCGATGCGCTTCAAGGTCGTCTCGGCGGACTACGTCACGACGGAAGACGGCACCGGCATCGTGCACCAAGCGCCGAGCTACGGCGCGGATGACTGGACGACGGCGCAGGTCTATGCCTTGCCCGTCGCGCAAGCGGTCGGCGCGGAAGGACGCTTCTTGACCGACTTCGGACCGGTCTCGGCCGGTACCTTCTTCAAGGAGGCCGACGCCGCGCTGATGGAAGACCTCAAGCAGCGCGGCTTGATGTTCAAGAAGGCGCGCGAGAACCACAGCTATCCGCACTGTTGGCGCTGCGATACGCCGCTCTTCTACTACGCGACGCCCGCCTGGTACATCCGGACGACCTCCTACAAGGACCGGATGATCGAATACAACAGTCGCTGCAACTGGGTGCCTCCGGAAGTAGGGGAGAAGCGCTTCAGCGACTGGCTCGAGAACAACATCGACTGGAACATCTCGCGCGAGCGCTACTGGGGCACGCCGCTGCCCTTCTGGGTCTGCGACCGCGACGACACGCACCACCGTGCGCTGGGTTCGGTCGCCGAAATCCGCGAAGCGGCCGGCGGCCTGCCGGAAGGATTCGACAATCACAAGCCGTCGATCGACGAGGTCAGCTTCGCCTGCACCGAATGCGATGGACGCATGGTGCGCACGAAGAGCGTGGTGGACTGCTGGTTCGACTCGGGCTCGATGCCCTACGCGCAGCACCACTGGCCGTTCGAAGGCTCAGCGGCGAAGCTCGCGAACCAGTTTCCGGCCGACTTCATCGCGGAAGGCCTCGATCAGACGCGCGGTTGGTTCTATTCGTTGCTCGCCGTCGGTGCCTTCCTAGCTGAAGACGCGGACGAGCTGCCTTCCGGCACCGTCTACAAGAACTGCGTGGTCAACGGCCTCGTCCTCGATAAGGACGGCGTCAAGATGTCGAAGCGACTCGGCAACATCGTCGACCCGTGGGAAGCGGTGAAGTCGCACGGTATCGACGCCGTGCGCTGGTACATGCTGTCCAGCGGCGCGCCGTGGTTGCCGAAGCGCTTCGACATGGAAGGCGTGCTCGAGGTGCGCAGGCGCTTCCTCGGCACGTTGATCAACTCGTATCGCTTCCTGGCGGACTACGCCCGGATCGATGGATTCGACCCGTCGGACCCCGCGATCCCGGCGCTCGCGCAGCGCCCCGAGATCGACCGCTGGCTCTCGAGCCGCAGCGAGAGTCTGGTCGGCGAAGTGCGCAGGCGGATGTCTGAGTACGACCTCGCGGGCGCTTGTCGTTCGGTCGAGGGCTTCGTCGTGAACGAGTTGTCCAACTGGTACATCCGGCGCAACCGCCGGCGGTTCTGGAAGGGCGGTTCGGGTCCGGACAAGCTCAGTGCCTACGCAAGCTTGCACGGCGCGCTGCGCAGCGTTGCGCTGTTGATCGCGCCCGCCGCGCCGTTCTTGGCCGAGATGCTCTGGGAACGCTTGCAGCCCGGCGGCGGTTCCGTGCACGCACAGCTTTTGCCGGTCGCGGACGACTCCGTGCGCGACGAGCGCTTGGAAGCCGGCATGCGCGTCGTCGAGCGCGTCGTGGAGATGGGCCGTGCGTTGCGCGAGCGAAACAACCTGCGCGTCCGCCAGCCGCTGCGTGCGCTGCACCTGCGCGCGTCCGATCCCGATACGCTCGAGCTGTTGCGCAGCGGATTCGCCGCGGAGCTGGTGCTCGATGAGCTCAACATCAAGACCTGGGGCAGCCTGGCGGCCGACGACGGGCAACTCTGCACGCTCAAGGCGAAGGCGAACTTCAAGACGCTCGGCAAGCGCCTCGGCAAGCGCATGAAACCCGCAGCAGCGGCCATCGGCGCTCTCGCGCCCGAACAGATCGCGGCTCTGCGCGGCGGCGATGCCTTGTCGCTCGAGCTGGACGGCGAAGAGGTCGAGCTGACCGCGGCCGACGTCGAGATCAGCGTCGAGAGCCAAGCGGATTTCGACGTCGAGGCGGACGGACGCATGATCGTGTTCCTCGACACGGAGCTCGACGACGAGCTCTTGCGCGAAGGCCTGGCTCGCGAAGCCGTGAACCGCTTGAACAGCCTGCGCAAGCAAGCGGGGCTCGCGATCGACGACCGCATCCGCTTGCACCTGGATGCGAGCGGCACGCGACTCGGGCAGGCCCTGCAGGAACACGGCGACTTCATCGCCGGTGAGACGCTCGCAGAGAGCTGGAAGCTCTCGACCGACGCTCTGCCCGGGACCGAGTGGAGCGAGTGCGAGTTGGGCGAGGGCGAGCTGCTGCGCGTCTCGCTGGCGCGCGCCTGAGCGCCGCTGCGTCCCGCGCGTGACACACAGGGCCGCCCGCGACTCCATCACGAGTCGCGGGCGGCTCGATTTTCATGGCTCACGCTTCCGAGCGAGTGGTACCTTCCATTCGGGGTGTCTGGCGTCGCAGGCGAATCCGCTGTGATCCCAGAGCCGAACAACAACACCTAGGGTCCATTCCTCGACGCGAGGCAGAACCTCGTCGCGAGTCGGGCCCACCTGGAACCAGTAGGTTCCGGGTCCACCGGAAGCGGCAACGCTGGACGCCCCCAACCTTCTCTTCGCTCGACTTGCGGCGCGCTGACGCGCACCGCACGGAGTTCCTGCTCCGCGCTTCGATCGCCTTCCCGCCCTGGCTATCATCACCTCGATGACGGCTGATTCCGGCCGCGAGAGGGACCCAAGATGACGATCGAATCGAGAATGGAGCGAGGATGCGCGTTCTGATCCTGCTGGCACTTGTCGGCGGCCTCGGCTGGTACGGCTGGACGGCCTACGGCACGGCGGAAGGCGCGGAACCCGCGCAAGACGAATCTGTCGAGGTACACCAGATGATCCCGGTCGCGCCGCGGCCGGATGCCGGTGGCCTGGCGGTGAAGGAGCGCGATGACCCGCGCGTCGTCGCCCCGCCTGTGACCCCACCGGTGCAACCGGCCCTTCCTCCGGTCGAGGAGGAGGAGGTTCACGTCCCGGCGGTGCAGCCCCCTGCGGACGATTCCGTCGGACGCGGTGCCGGGCCCGACGACGGCATGCTGCTCGACCTGGGGGCCCGCCGCGCGGACCTCATCGAACAGGGCCGACTGATGCTGCACGGCCTGGAGGGCATCCAGGCGCTGCTCAACGCGGACAGCGGGGTCGAAGAAGAGCGGCGACAGCTGCTCTACGCCCTCGCCAGCGTGGTGATCGGCCAACGGGACAGCGCGGCGGCGGTTCTCGACCAACTCTCGGACGCCCGGCAGGTGACCAGCGAGGAGCTGGCCTTCCTGCGCTCCGCGGTGAGCCCGGGGAATCGCCCGCAACCTGCCGCAGCCGGTCTGCGCGGCAATCCGCTGCTCCTGGGCACGCGCCTCGGCGTTCTGCAGCGTGAGGCCGACGAGGCGCGCTTCGCCGAACAAAACCGGGTGGCGGCCGAGGGCTATTCACAGCTCCTACGCGAGGAATTGCGGGCGCCGTGGACTCCCGATCAGGCCGCGCTGAGCCTCTGGGCAGGCTATCTGGACACCGCCCAAGCGCAGCACCGCTGGAGTCGGCGCGGCGAGTGGCCCTCGATCGAGGTTCGCGTGCAGCCCGGCGACAGCCTGACGACGATCCGCAAGCGCGTCATCACGGAGAACCCCCAGCTGCAGATCTGCACGGGGCTGATCGCGGCGGTGAACCAGACGAGCACTTATCTCCAGCCGGATCAGGTCCTGCGCATTCCGACCGAGCCGGTGCACACCGAGGTCTACATCGCGGCCCGCTGGGTGCTCTACCTGCACGGAGACGAAGTCGTCTCCGCCTGGCCTTGTGCCGTGGGCCGCGAAGGCCACGAGACGCCGCCCGGGAAGTACCGCGCCGGCGTGAAGCAAGAGAAGCCCTCGTGGATGCGACCGGGCTTCGCTCCGGTGCCCTACGGCGATCCGGAGAACCCGCTGGGGACGCGCTGGATCTCGTGGGACGGACGCAAGGGCTATGGCTTCCACGGCACCTGGGAACCGGAGACGGTGGGCAGCGCGGCGAGCGACGGCTGCATTCGAATGCACAACGAAGATGTGGAGCGCTTGTTCGAAATCCTGCCGCAGGGTGCGGAGATCGACGTCAGGCCCTGAGCCTCCCTGTGCTGCGCCGGGGAGTACCTCGAGGCCGTCGTCCAATGAGGGACGGCGGCCTCGAGTCGTTGAGCGGGAGGGCTGCGCGGCGAGGGAAGGCTCTATTCGCCGATTGGCAGTGTTGGAGAGCGGCGAGTCAACTTCGCGCTATGGACCGGTCCTGCTCACCCGACGGCCCCATTCCTCGATTCAGCCTGAATCTGACGCCGCCATCGAGATCCGAGGGGGAACCGCATGGGGGAGGGGCCGCGGTTCCCGATGGTCACCGGGGACCGCTACGGCACGGGCCGGTCGACAGCACTTCTTGGGCGGGGGCTCACACAGCTCCGAGAGGCAGCTCAGACCGCTCGAGAAGGTCGCGTGAGAGCTTCGCGAAGGCTGCATCGGGTTGCGGCACCCTCTTGGACCGTAGTTCGACCCCTCAGCGAGTGGTCCGAGGCCCCTTTTGGGGCGTGTTCTCACAGATCGTCGCAGAAAGGCGACTCTCCTAAGTGCTGCATCTACAACAGTTTGAGTGGACTCGGAGGGGCCCGAGGGGGAATTTCTAGGGTGGCCGTTGACGCAGAGCCCTGTTCGCCTATCATTCCGCCTCCCAAGCGCGAGGCATCGAGCGGCGCGCACGGGTGAAAACGACGAACAGAGGCCGCCCAGGCACCCTCTATCGAGAGGGTCGACTCCCCCCCCCAGGGGGCGTCGCGCCAGGTGGCCACGGTTCTTTGAAAACAAGGATGACCCTCGAGCAAATATGCGAGCAGGTGCTCTGAGATCGGTTCGCCGAAATTGGAGTGCTGCATAATTCATAAAACAGGAAACTCTTAAGTGAAGGGTTTGATCCTGGCTCAGAACGAACGTTAGCGGTGTGGATTAGGCATGCAAGTCGTGCGCGAAAGCCTTCGGGCGAGTAGAGCGGCGAAAGGGTGAGTAACACGTAACCAACGTACCCCGCAGATTGGAATAGCCATCGGAAACGGTGGGTAATGCCGAATGGCCCCAGGAGACGGCATCGTCATCTGGGTAAACGGATTTATCTGCTGCGGGAGCGGGTTGCGGGCTATCAGCTTGTTGGTGAGGTAATGGCTCACCAAGGCGATGACGGCTAGCCGGTCTGAGAGGATGGTCGGTCACACTGGGACTGAGACACTGCCCAGACTCCTACGGGAGGCTGCAGTCGAGAATCTTCCGCAATGGGCGAAAGCCTGACGGAGCGACACCGCGTGCAGGATGAAGGCCTTAGGGTCGTAAACTGCTGTCACGCTATAGGAACGCATTTTACTATGTTTGACCAAAGCGAGAGGAAGCACCGGCTAACTCCGTGCCAGCAGCCGCGGTAATACGGAGGGTGCAAACGTTGTTCGGAATCACTGGGCATAAAGGGCTCGTAGGCGGTTCATTAAGTCAGATGTGAAATCCCTCGGCTCAACCGGGGAACTGCATTTGATACTGGTGAACTAGAGTATGGTTGGGGTGAGCGGAACTCCTGGTGGAGCGGTGAAATGCGTAGATATCAGGAGGAACACCGGTGGCGAAAGCGGCTCACTGGACCATTACTGACGCTGAGGAGCGAAAGCTAGGGGAGCGAACGGGATTAGATACCCCGGTAGTCCTAGCCGTAAACGATGTGCACTAGGCAGGGGAGGCACCTATGGCCCTCTCTGCCGTAGCTAATGTGTTAAGTGCACCGCCTGGGGAGTACGCTCGCAAGAGTAAAACTCAAAGGAATTGACGGGGGATCACACAAGCGGTGGAGCATGTGGTTTAATTCGAAGCAACGCGAAGAACCTTACCTGGCCTTGACATGTACGGATTAGTCCTGTGAAAGCAGGGTGACAGCCCTTCGGGGTCGGAACGTACACAGGTGTTGCATGGCTGTCGTCAGCTCGTGTCGTGAGATGTTGGGTTAAGTCCCGTAACGAGCGAAACCCTTATCGTTAGTTGCCAGCGCGTAGTGGCGGGGACTCTAGCGAGACTGCCGTTGTTAAGACGGAGGAAGGTGGGGACGACGTCAAGTCATCATGGCCCTTATGGCCAGGGCTACACACGTGCTACAATGGTTTGTACAAAGGGTTCCGAGACCGCAAGGTGGAGGCAATCCCATAAAGCAAACCCCAGTTCGGATTGCAGGCTGAAATTCGCCTGCATGAAGTTGGAATCGCTAGTAATCGCGTATCAGCCATGACGCGGTGAATATGTTCCTGATCCTTGTACACACCGCCCGTCAAGCCACGAAAGCGGGGAGCGCTCGAAGTCGCTTTGTCTAACCTTAGGGAGGACAGCGCCGAAAGCGAGTTCCGTGATTGGGACTAAGTCGTAACAAGGTAGCCGTAGGGGAACCTGCGGCTGGATCACCTCCTTTCTAACGGATCTAGTTAGACGTTCGAGCCGTACCTCGGTGCGACTCGAATGAACGACATAGGTGTTCGCATAAGTGTGAGAGGGTCATCCTCCTTCCACCACGCCGGCAACGGCCATGGTATTCGTACCGGGCAGCCGACGCGTGGATCCCATTGGGCCTGTAGCTCAGTTGGTTAGAGCGTCCGCCTGATAAGCGGGAGGTCCGTGGTTCAAATCCACGCAGGCCCACCATCACATTCTGTGCAAAGCATGGAGTCTGGTGGTTGCTTTCGGCTACGGAAGCGCTCTCAGCCGGCGATGCTGTTCGTGCAGCATGCTGAAGCAGGCCGATGGTCTCGAGTGCGCAACCACTCCAATGGGGGCGTAGCTCAGTTGGTAGAGCACCTGGTTTGCAACCAGGCGGTCGTCGGTTCGAATCCGGTCGCCTCCACCATTGGAGTCGCCTCTGGAACTCGAGACCGAAGTCGATCACCTCGAGCCGCCAGCCATCGAGACTGTGGATTCGGTAGGGAAGGGTCGTCAATCAAGGAGTTCCCGCGTGGAGCTCCATGATCTTTGAAAACAAGGTGAACTGGAATTGTGGCAACTACGATGAACAAGAGCGTGGTTAAGCTACTAAGAGTGCATGGTGGATGCCTTGGCGTCCAGAGCCGAAGAAGGACGTGGCATAGCTGCGATAAGCCTCGGGGAGCCGTTAAGCTGGCTATGATCCGGGGATTTCCGAGATTGGGAAACCAACTAGGATTCATCTCCTAGAGACGCGAAAGCGTGGGGAACGCAGGGAACTGAAACATCTAAGTACCTGCAGGAAAGTAAAGAAACATCGACTCCCTCAGTAGCGGCGAGCGAACGGGGATCAGCCTAAACCGGTGTAGTGTCAAAGATGCAGCCCTTGCTGCACCGGGGTCGTGGGATCTACAGGCCGACTGCATTAGGCCAAGAGAGTTACAAAGTACTTTGTTAGTGGAATGGCGTGGGAAAGCCAGCCGTAGAAGGTGATAGCCCTGTATGCGAAAGCAAAGTACCTCTCGTAGTCATCCCGAGTAGCGCCAGACACGTGGAACCTGGTGTGAATCTGGGGGGACCACCCCCCAAGGCTAAGTACTACTGGACGACCGATAGCGTAATAGTAGCGCGAGCGAAAGGTGAAAAGTACCGCGGTAAGCGGAGTGAAATAGTACCTGAAACCATGCACTTACAAGCTGTCGGAGACCTATGGCCCCTCGGGGCAATGGTTGACGGCGTGCCTTTTGCATAATGATCCGGCGAGTTACTCTGTCTGGCAAGGTTAAGGATCTCAGGTCCGAAGCCGAAGGGAAACCGAGTGTTAATAGCGCGACTTAAGTCAGGCGGAGTAGACCCGAAAACGAGTGATCTATCCATGGGCAGGTTGAAGCGGATGTAACAGTCCGTGGAGGACCGAACGGGTATAGGTTGAAAACTGTTCCGATGACCTGTGGATAGGAGTGAAAGGCTAATCAAACTCGTAGATAGCTGGTTCTCCCCGAAATAGCTTTCGGGCTAGCGTCTGGCAATTAGTTAGTGGGGGTAGAGATACTGATTGGGATAGGGGCCCCTTGGGGTACCCTACTCAGCCAAACTCCGAATACCACTAGCCGTACCCAGGCAGTCAGTCTATGGGCGATAAGGTCCGTGGTCGAGAGGGAAACAACCCAGACCGCCGGCTAAGGTCCCGAATGTGTACTAAGTGCAGAGAAGGAAGTGAAACCTCTAAGACAGCCAGGATGTTGGCTTAGAAGCAGCCATCATTTAAAGAGTGCGTAATAGCTCACTGGTCGAGAGGTTTTGCGCCGAAAATGAACGGGGCTCAAGTACACAACCGAAGCCGCGGCTTACATGTCCTTGTTGAGGTCATGTAGGGGTAGGGGAGCGTTCCAAACGGGTGAAGGGTGACGGAAACGACACCTGGACGTTCTGGAAGTGATTATGCCGGAATAAGTAGCGATAAAGCAGGTGAGAATCCTGCTCGCCGTAAATCCAAGGTTTCCTGGGCACGGTAAATCCGCCCAGGGTTAGTCGGACCCTAAGACGAGGCTGAAAGGCGTAGTCGATGGACGACAGGTTAATATTCCTGTACCACCAATTTCGCGTTACTACCGATGGGGGGACGCGGGAGGAAAGGTGATCGCACTGCTAGAATAGTGCGTACAAGCTCGAGGGTGGCACGTAGGCAAATCCGCGTGCGGAATCCCGGAAGTGATGTCGAGCTCTTATGAGCGAAGTCATTGGACTGACCGCCTAGAAAATCCTCTAGGGAGTTGAATTGGTGTCCGTACCTAAACTGACACAGGTGGATGGGGTGAATATCCCAAGGCGCTCGAGAGAACTGTTGTTAAGGAACTCGGCAAATTGACCCCGTAACTTCGGGATAAGGGGTGCCCTTACTGGTGTAGATATTTACGATCGAAGCTGGTGGGGGCCGCAGAGAATCGGTGCAAGCGACTGTTTACTAAAAACACAGGTCTGTGCCAAGTCTTAAAGACGCTGTATACAGACTGACGCCTGCCCAATGCCGGAAGGTTAAGAGGAGGGGTTAGCTTCGGCGAAGCTCTGAATTGAAGCCCCGGTGAATGGCGGCCGTAACTATGACGGTCCTAAGGTAGCGAAGTTCCTTGTCGGGTAAGTTCCGACCCGCACGAAAGGCGTAACGACTTGCACACTGTCTCAACAACAGGCTCGGCGAAATTGTAGTTGTGGTGAAGATGCCACATTCCCGCGTCAAGACGGAAAGACCCCGTGAACCTTTACTATAGCCTAATATTGAGGCTAGTTATGTAGTGCGTAGCATAGGTGGGAGACGTTGAAGCTGGGGTTTCGGCCCTGGTGGAGTCATTAGTGAAATACCACTCTCTGCATGATTGGTCCCTAACGCGATACCTTGAATCAGGGTCGCGGACAGTGTTAGGTGGGTAGTTTGGCTGGGGCGGTCTCCTCCTAAAGAGTAACGGAGGAGCGCGATGGTGCACTCAGTACGGTTGGCAATCGTACGTAGAGCGTAAACGTATAAGTGCGCCTGACTGCGAGAGATATAGCTCGAGCAGACACGAAAGTGGGCGTTAGTGATCCGGCGAATTCCGAGTGGAAGGGTCGTCGCTCATCAGATAAAAGGTACTCCGGGGATAACAGGCTGATCTCCCCCAAGAGTCCATATCGACGGGGAGGTTTGGCACCTCGATGTCGGCTCATCGCATCCTGGGGCTGAAGAAGGTCCCAAGGGTTTGGCTGTTCGCCAATTAAAGCGGTACGTGAGCTGGGTTTAGACCGTCGTGAGACAGGTCGGTCCCTATCTGGCGTGGGTGTAGGATGATTGCGGAGGTATTCCCCTAGTACGAGAGGATTGGGGAGTACGACCCTCTGGTGTACCAGTTATCACGCTAGTGGTACGGCTGGGTAGCTACGGTCGGAACGGATAAGCGCTGAATGCATCTAAGTGCGAAGCCTTCTCTAAGACGAGTCATCCCTATCAGACCCCTGGGAGACTACCAGGTTGATAGGCCGGCGGTGTAAGTGCAGCAATGCATTGAGCTAACCGGTACTAATCGGTCGATTGGCTTAACTACCTTCCTCTCAGTGATGGCGCGTACGTGTACGAAGACCATCCCTGAGGAGAAGTAGCTCCTCAAAGTGTTGTCATATCCAGTTCACCTTTCTCTAAACCGAATGTGCCGGTCTCGGCGCGTTCTGGGCATTCCCGGTGATTATAGGTAGCTGGCCATACCCGTTCTCATTCCGAACACGGTCGTCAAGCAGCTGCCGCCGATGATAGTGCGTTTGCGCGAAAGTAGGTCATTGCCGGGTTTTCATAAGAGCCTCGTCGGACTCCGGTCCGACGAGGCTTTTTCATGTCTACACTCAGCCCTGGAGTATCGGGCTGGGCCTTCTTGAGCCCCTCTGCGCCGCGATGAGTGGCCATCGCACGTCCCCTTCGTCCCGGTCGGTGCTGTCGATGCGCTGGTTTCGACTCGTGCCGGCCCGCAGACTGGGCGCATGACGGAAACCACCGCTGGTCTTCTGGCTCCCAGTGCTGCTGAACCGGAATCGCCCGTTGTCACTTGGCGTTGGGGAGGGTGGCCGACTTGGACTCGGGTGGCGTTGTCCGTCGCTCTCACGGTCTCGTTGCACGCTTGTTCCACGCGTGAAGTGTCGGATGGTCCTGACATGGAGCTCGAGCAATCGGACTCGCTTGCCTCTGCCGACTGGTGCGAGGTCGTGGCATGGCAACCGGGCGCCGGAGTCATGGATCCGGTGATGCGCAGCCGGATCGTCGAGAGCGGGTTGCCCTGGAGGGTGCGCGACCCCGTGACGGGGATCGAGCTGGTGTTGATCATGCCCGGCGAGTTCCTGATGGGATCTCCGGATGCCGAGGCGGGCCGCGGTGAGGATGAAGGCCCGCAGCACCGAGTGCTCCGTAAGCGTTGCATGACGCCCACCCCATCATCGAGACCGGCTCTCGGCCGGCGCAGCGGCCCTACTCGCTCGACGCAACGAAGCGCTGGAGCAAGTCGGCGCGGTGGTCGAGCACGACCGGCTCCC